>ENA-OREC01002575-OREC01002575.1-marine-metagenome-genome-assembly--contig:-NODE-2575-length-10076-cov-12.821882_pt1 | contig 10076 bp, 3 predicted proteins | sample MGYA00248626_ERZ508543 | MGnify/ENA primary metagenome ERZ508543 (study PRJEB26211, sample SAMN05518279) | marine metagenome | isolation source: Puget Sound, Washington, USA | host: Bankia setacea...
AAGTTCCCATCATATCATCTTATGGTGAAAGATACACAAATAAATATTGTAAGAAAGGTGATAAAGCCCTGGGAGATGATATTTTTTGTATGTAGCATCGTTTGATATGGAATTTTATGTTTTTTATGTGAGAAAGATATATATATTTCTGAATGTAAATCTGCAGTTTTATTGGGTGAACAAAATATTCTCTTGTGAATTTATTATCTGTATTTTTTATGCGTGCAACTGGAGGTTTGTTGCGTAAATATATTTTTTTGATGTTGGGAACTTCTGTTATAAAGTCATGCTGGTTACATGTACACAAGTTTCACGATGATTTCCACTGATAGCACTGCCTAATGGCTTATCAGCTTGAGCAATCACAGCCCCTCTGATGGAACTGTCCTCCAATTACAGACGATATGTAAATATTTGTAATACACTATCTATGCAAACGGCAACACAGTCTTCAAGTTTCCTATGTACTCTGGCTGATAACGGACATTTTATCTTTTGCAAATAAACACTCTGTGCAGAACCGTTATTAGACCAGTAAAACGGAATATGACTGGGTAAGCAAATTGGCAAATGGTGGTAAATAAACGCAGCAAGCCTAGAAAGCTACATAGCCCAAAAACATACGCCTCGACACACTTAAAAACTCGCCTGCAGCACAGAGAGTATAGGTTTCTGCGAGAGATAAGGCAAAGCAGATTATTATCAAAACTTACTTATCTAAGCAATCTATCCATATTTCTTTTAAAAGCATCGGATAGAAAACAACAACAAAACCAGATGTGAGCTTAACATACAAAAAAAACAGCAAAAAAATACATATCATTAAGTGCTGATTTACAGTTTACTTGTTTCAGGGCTGGTTCCAAATTGTTATTCTGTTGTAAATATGTTTCAATTTGTTGTATACTTGGATCTCTTTTGCGGCGAGTCGGATATTTATGATACCAAGAGTAGGCCATGCAGTGGGAATTTAGTGCATTTGAAATTAACAGTTAATGGAAGATTTCAAGTTGATGTGAAAAACGCCTTACTCTTCAAATTACGAGCTTACATATGTATTAAACTGAAGAACATGGATGATTACTCCGATATTAAGATTTCGTTCTGGAGCAATTAATTACTCATTCCCTTACGATTACACTTCAAGACAAAGAAATGCTTATAACGTGTGCTTGCATATTAAAATTAAAAAAGAACAGACGTAATTAATTGCCTTCAAAATTACCCCTTTCCTGCTCCAACCCTTTCCCTCTTAGCACAGAAAACCATAATTGCTTACTTGTGAAATGCAAATTTATGATCTTTTAAACTATATTAATCAAAATGAAATGCACAAGTCCAGACAGGAAATGATGCATCTGAATGGTAAAAGTCTTCTATCTGTTTCTTTACCCATTGGTACTTAGAACCCTTTCACTTTCACCCCTCGATACATAATCTACAAATTGTCCTAGCAATCAAACACATAAAATTATTGCTTTTATTCAAACAGTTACAAGTGGCGATAACGCAACTAAACCCTGTGCCCTACCATTTTCAGCCATATTGCGGTCATTTACAGTTTTAACGCCATTGCGAGTTGTAAAGTTGTACCACATATGTCATCGAGCCCCGAGGGCCTTAACGAGTAGCAAAAGCCAAACTATTCTAAGTGACTTTCTATAAAGAAGAATTATATACCGATTTTGCGCTCGCTGTTTTCAATGGTCAAAAACCTGTGGAAATCGTCAGTCCGTGGTTTAGTCCAGTTTTATAGCTGTTTAACCACCCTTTACATAAAACCAACTATAAAATATCCATAATTTTGTATCAGCTGAATCCAAAGACGTAAAGAAATATAAAGAAATGTCGTAAACATCGAAAAATTTGTGAGATGTCGATAATTGTTCGAAAATTGTTTCCACATGATACAACCAAGCCCTTTTTGCAATTTTGACAATTTTTAACGATGACAAGTTATATCAAGCTTTTGTCCATACAAGATCAGCCCTGAGTAAGCAAATAAGAATTACACCGAAGCCCCAATTGAATGGTATGTGTTAGAAATCAAACGTACAGAAGTCATCATAAAAACTGTCTAACAACCCTAATTGCATATATAGCTGTAGATCGAAAAATTGAAAAAGTATCAATTCAGAAAGTAAGTGCTACACAGTCGAAATGATTCAATTGAAAAAGAGAGTCGTTAGAAACCCAGACAAATTGCTGTTACCTTAATAAATATTACCTAACGCGCCACTAGGGTAATTGTAGTGGGACAAGAAAAGAGGCTGTTTGTTTGTAAAATCACCAACATTACAATTGTCCTACCATATCAATGCATTGGTCATATTTAACTGCAATTGGTTGTTTATAATCAAAAGAGTTTCAGTATCAACCTTATTTGTATATACATGTTTATGAATATGCTAAATGAAATATTACAGGTATATAATAAATTGAGAAGGCAAACATTTTATATTACAAGCACCTGGTATATATGAAAACTTAAAAGTCAGTGATAGATTTAAAAGGGCTAGTAATTTTTGAAATATGAGAAACTTGTGGAGAATCAAATTAATTGTTCACATGTGAAAGTGACATGCTTAAAGATTAATTTAAAGATCTGAAATGAAACAAAATTAACAACCAAGAAGAAAGTGAAATTGATTGCTTTCATCAGAGTTATAATCAACCAATATATTTGGAAGGTTGTAACTTAAAGAGATGAAAGGGAGGGGTTTGGAGTATTGCGATTTGTTTTTAAGTATAATTAAAATGTGATGACTTTAATAAATTTGTGTCTTTAATTTCTATGGACTTTGATATTGGTTTGTTTAAATCTGTTTTAAAAGAGTTGAAGAGAAGATTTTCAAAACTGTCTTCATATTTCATTAACAGCGATAACAGTTCTCCATTCATCATTTAAAATGGCATGGTCTTTGTGGTTTTGTTATCAAGGTGGTTTTGACAGGAAGGTACAATGTGATGCTCCATTAGTAAGACCATATTAAGAGACTAAGAAACCTATTTTCAGTCCCAAACATCTAAAATAAATATTTGGTTCTCACTATTTAGACCAACTCGCTATTAAGACCACTTTTTGCAAATCCAAAGGGTGGTCTCATTAGCAAAACTACGCTGTTTCTATAGTAACATCTAATTTAAGGTATTACGGTAACACAAACAAAACATGCTTTCTTTAAAGGTAAACGGTAAACACAAGCTGATGTTTTCTACAATTGCTTCAGTTCAAATTAAACAATGAATGGTCTTTTTGTTTTTATCTGTACATGTAATTATATAGCAAAGATGGACTTTTGTGTGATTTTTTCCCCAAACAAGGACATCATTCTCTATGTAATTAATGGGTAATACAAGACAAATGATGGGAATTTGGGTCAAAGGTACCATAGATGTTTGATGTAAATCCAAAGAAAGGAGTCATCTATAATTTGAACTTTCTTTTGCTGTCACAGGTAAGAACAATTTCCTTATAAGACAAAGTTTGCTTGCATTTTACCAGAATACACATACAATTGTAATTGATGCATTATTCTATACTTTTATCACAAAATTTGCATTCTTCTTCTTTTTTTTACACAAAAATGAGTACCGTTATAATTACATTGTATTATACTTTTTTCAGAATTTGGAGTATATTTCCACAAAATTTGCAGTTTCAGGGTACTTGTAGTGTTTGACAGAAAGAAAGAAGATGAAGTTTGTAACATTGACATATATAATTTACTTACATTCATTCTTGGCTTGTAGACATAATCTTTAGTGAGAGTTGAAGTAATGTCCATGCCTGGATGTTCAATAACCGGTACTAATTGCAGCATGTTATTGGCATCGGGGTAATAGTTCTTGTGATCGGCCAGACTCAAACCCGGCATGACCCCAGCCTCCGAAGGACCATCACTATTAGTATCGGCACCAAAAAAATCCTGCTTTTTCTTATCCATTCTACGAATCACAAAAATGGTCACAACGATCGTCGCCGCAAGAACCACGGTTACTATGACGACTGTTAATGCGATGAGCAGATTCTTACTTTGAAGACCGTCTGAGGTACTTCCAGCAGCTTCTGTTGCATTGGATGTCATGACTGACATTATCAAACTGGTTTTTATAGATCGACTGGGAACACCATTATCCGATATGCTAATGTGTAACATGTACGTGTTGATTTCGCGTTTTTCTATTGGACGTGCTAACACCACCTCACCAGAGTCATTGATATCGAAAATATTTGTATCATTCCGTTCCTCAATTTCGAACGACAGACGCGCATTTTCACCGACATCATCATCCCTGGCTTGAATGAGATACAATGGAGTGTTTACAGGGGTTGAAACTAACACGTAAACTACGCGACCTGATTGATCCGGGGATTGAAGGAAAGGGGTGTTGTCGTTCACATCTTTGACAAACACACTCACATTCACTGATGAGTTTAGTCTATATGGTGAGCCTTGATCTGTGGCCATTACAGTGAAATCATATCGACTGTGCGATTCTCTGTCTAGCCCCGTTTTGGTCCTCAAATAACCTTGTGGGTCAATGTTAAAAGGCAAGACATTGTCGGGGTGATCAACAATACTGTACGTCACTATGGCATTGTTTTCTGCATCGGTGTCTGTGGCAATGACCTGGTTGATGATGCTATCAAAAGGAGCATCTTCTTCAACACTGAATTCATAGTACGCTAACTGAAACGTTGGTCTGTTGTCGTTAACATCCAAAATGTTCACGGAAACAGACGCTGTCGATGTATGCTTCTCGTCACCACCATCTATGGCTAAGACTGTGAACGAATAGATATTTTTCACTTCTCTATCAAACACTTTTATAGCCCTTATAATTCCTTTTTCTTCATCAATGGAAAAGTCTGTCCAAGACTCACGTTGAAGTTCATATGTAATCTTCGCGTTATTCCCAATATCACCATCAATCGCTTGCACAGTCAGAACAACGTCTCCATAATTGTTCTTCTCATGAATCGTTGCTTGATATTCATTACTGGGAACAAATTCCGGTTTATGATCATTCTCATCAGTAACTGACACGTTGAAAGATTTTGACGAATTGAACGGAGGGGTTCCTAGGTCCTGACATGCAATTGTGAGTGTGTACATTCCCTGAGCCTCGCGATTTAGCTTCTCCTTCACTACGACGCTGTATTCGTTGAGTTCTGTTTTCGTAAGTCCAAAAGTGTTACTATCCATTGTACAGTTTGTGATACCATTCAGTCCAACATCATCATCACTTACACCAATCAGAGCAACAACTGCACCAACATTAGCAAGTTCTGAAACTCTGGCGAAGTTGAATGACGATAATAAATTTATTCCAATCATGGGCAGATTATTATTCACATCCTGAATATCAATGTACACAAATGCTTGACTTATTTTGGGATTCAAACCATTGTCCTTTGCTTCGACGATGATCATGTATTTATGGTCTGTGGAGTAGATTAGCTCACCTGTTGTGGTTATGTCCCCTGTTTCTGAATTAATGGAGAACAAGGTTTTTACGTCTGCTTGTTTTTGATGGGTCGCGAAGCCGTAAGTTATTCGACCATTGGATCCAAAGTCGCGATCATTTGCAGACACTTGCAAAATCGTAGAGTTAACATCAATGTCCTCTTTTACAGACACATTGTAGATTTCATGCGTAAAAACTGGTCGCTCATCATTGACATCTGCTACTGTAACATTAACATGCAATGTCCCATTCTTGGGCGGACTGCCTCCGTCTGTTGCGATGACCTGAATATCGTAATGATCGATGGTCTCCCTGTCAAGCTCTTCTGTGAGTATGATCTGCACACTCGAGCTTCCGTCTAGATTTTGCACGATGTTGCTACGAAATGGTGAACCGACTGGTAAGATGGCGTAGTCTTTTACAGAGTATTTCTCGCTATCTGGATCCGCGGCGCCGTCAAGAGTAAACGACGTCCCAATTTGTGAATTCTCAGGAAATGAAATGCTCTGCGACTGAATGGTAAACTTTGGCGCATGATCATTAAGGTCCATGATGGTGATATTCACGTTAACTTTTTCTAAGAATGAATGCTTTGTCGCAGTTACAGCCAGTTTCAATATAACATTACAGTTGACTGGTTGAGTGCACACTTTCTCTCTATCCAAAACACCAACTGTATACAAATCCCCGGTATCCTCCGAAAGGTTAAAGAAAGCTACATGCGGCTCCTTTTGGTACAGAAAACTAAACCGTAACTCCATTCCTTCGTTAATTTGCGTGGAAAAGTTATAATCTTCCGCGATATTGCCGATTTTCATGTTCGCTCTTCCTTCCTCCACTATTTGGTAACCATAACATTTTGCTACAACATTCAATAGGGATAACACAAGAATATATTTCACTAATCCAAAATCTAGCTCCATCTTGAATTTGTCTTCTTTTTCGTCCACAAATGTCCATTTATTCTAACAACGAAAATATTTATCCCCAAACTAAATATAACTTATAACTCATCCAAGGGGTCCAAACTTCATCGTCATCATCATAATCTATGCACAGTTCCTCGAGTCTGAAATAGTAATCGAAAAATGATTTCAATCAACAACGTCTCTCATCAAGATCACTCAAAATTGCTTGCTGAAAGTTTAATTCCGTATCAGAAAATGATTAAACAATTTTCAAACAAACATCTTCAAAAAACACAAAGCTTCTGACAGTGCTGTTTATCTGCTTTGAAAAGAGAAAAAGAAAAGATTCTCCCTATGTTTAAGCCCTATCATTGAAGCCGTAATCCCCAAACAATGAAAAGTTGCAAATCAGATTCTGGGGCTTTAAGTATCTATTGTTACCTCCGGGATGATACGCTTCTAAAATATTTTAATTAGTTTCCATCAAAACAAGTTCTCAAGTTATTAGCAGGCTTGAAAACGATTATCAACATATATTTACCTGTGCTATCTAAAATCCATGAAATTTAATTTATATCCATGCTTTTTCACTGGCATATTTTACATTTTAAAATTATCAGTTTTACTTATATTTTTCTACAACACAAATTAAAGTAACTATTCTTCACTAAAATACTCAACATTTTCTACATACAATCCACATGTGCTACAATATTATGGTTGACTGAAGTAGAGAATTGATTCTACACTACACTACAAATTGTACACTTGTTGATAATTAGCTGTCTATCAAATGTATAGTTCCTCCTACCTGTCAGCTCTCAGCCAATCAGAGAGGAGTATTGATTAATTTAGTCCACACCCACTCTCAGGTAGTAAAGCAGGCACACTTCACAGTTTATTACAGTTTAACTAGCACCTGATACAGATTATCTAGCCAAGATATGGGAAACAAAGTGTACTTATGTATTTTATAATAGTTTACAAGAGTTTTTGAGTATATAAATTATGAATAAAAAAGTGAGAGAAATTCTTCTTTTATTGGTAATTTTCTGGAGGGTAGTTTGCTATGATCAGCTGAATTGATAAAAATATATTTGAAAATAAGAGCAATTTACATGAGACAACAAGATCTACAGTGTAGCTTTTTGCTCTTATCTTATTATGAATCAAAAACGACAAACATAATTCTGCAGTTAACAGTTAAAATGATTGTGCAAAATACATATGTGTTGGTGTATTGTCATGCATGGGATGATTATTTTTCAAAGCAATGAAATCTAATTAAACTAAAAGACACAGATTTGAAAAAAATGAACGAGCTGAAAATGTATACCTATAAGCAATAATATAGGATCTATTTAATAAAGTTAAATGGATAAAGTGGAACTGTGATACTTAGACTAAGATATGGTGAAATAACTCTCAAAAAATGCTCTTTAGATACATGTGTGCATTGACAGAACAAAGAACTAACATTTTGGAGAGATCCCTATTATTCAAACTATGATTCTTAGGTACAAATTAAGCCTATATAATAACCTATGTTTTACCTTTTTATTGAAGTTTAAAAATAAAATAAAGCAGAGACGTACCCGATCTCTTCACATTTTTGTCCCAAAACAAATGAGTTAATCTTTAGATAATCTGCACCAAAATTTAGTCCCTATAGGTTTAAATTCTGCTGAAAAGAAATCAAGACAAAAAAATATTTTTTTCTCCTAAAAAATTTCTTTCAAGACAGCAAGCTTCAGCTCACTATAATTTTACTTTAAATACATCTATAGTGAAAATATTATAGATATAGATAAAAAAATAGGGAAAAAAACAAGAAAAAAAACATCTTCGAAAACAACCCTAGCCAGATTTCTGTACATGTCAGGACCCTTGCTGTGACAGTGAAATGTTCCTGAAAGTTTTTTAATTTACAATTTAAAGTACATTTTAGGTGAAAGCCAAACAATTGTATGTGCTTCTTTATTCGATAGCACTTAGAACCCTTTTGATTTTACCCATCGATCAAGTCATGATGGAGAAAAAAATTGGAAAAATATAATAACTTAACCTGTGGAGGCCATGGAGGTTTAAATATGATTAAAAAGTTTGAAATATCGTTTTAAACTAGTAAATGATGTTGTCTTGGAGTCCGCTATCTTAACAAGCAGATATCTGGGGTTTTAAGTTTTTCACATTGTGTTCAGTCTTTTTCAAACCTTCAATTGGTACTGCAGCCAAAAGGATCACCATATGTTGCACTAGAATGGTCTAAAGTTTATGTACCGGTAGTCCATTTGCTTATGTAATTCAAACTGGAATCCATTTCTGAACCCAAGCTGGGCGCTAAGCTGCGATAGGGTAAAGTTTCTGGAACCAACCAGTACTAAGCAATGAGGGTAAAATTTATGGCTGAATGAAACAACAGGATGTAGTTTGAACTAGCAGCTGACAGATTACGAGTCAGATGCGCTACCCACTGCTTAACGACGCCCCTCGATGATCTTTATTGTGAGATAGATTATTTAATTAAATGTCAGCTTCGACCTATAACAATCGGCACTGAGGGGTTAATATGAAAGGGAGATATCTGGTTCTTTATTCAATGGCACTTATAGAACCCATTAGCTTTCACCCCTATATGCAGCATAAACCTCAGCTAAAACACCTTCATCTCCTGCATGAAAACAATCTTTATGGGATGGTCTTAAATTGGGAGTTAAAATTTTAAGTTATACACATCTTCTCTTAAGTACATTCTCACTAAATACTCACTGGTCTAAATCACTGCATGTTCTATACATTAGACCACCACATTTTATAAAATGGTCTTTATAAAGGAGTGGTCTTATTTGAGAGTCAAATAAACCTCAAAAGTAAAACAAATTACAGCAACTTACATTCTTACTTGCTTAATGGTCTTAATTACTGCGTATTCTATTGAGAGTTTTAACAGTATTGGGCGTCCATACAATTGTCTTATTTTTTTAAACCTCAAAAAAAGATTCTCAAGCATTCTTGTTAGACAAATGCGTGCAAATTGTTTCCATGTAAATTATGTTCAAGCTTGTTGTACCAATTTAAAAGAAATTAGGCATATCTACGGTGCTTCTTGAGTTTTTTTGCAGAAGTGAATCTTGTGGAGAATTTGGAAAAGAGGAAATTTAATATGTGGAGCCTGGATGAAGTTTCTTAGAACGTATTTAAAAAGAGTTCATGGCTAAACTGTCCTATGTATGGTCTTGGTGAGTGAATAGCAAAAAATCACATTTATGCCATCCTAAACCATTAAGACCAGCAGCCACTCAATAATTTAATAATACTTTTTTTCATCATCTTACATTTGACCATAGTGAATTGTTACTTAATTGTGAGATAGTTCCAATGAAGATGGTCTTATATAATCAAGTTGTCTTAATAGAAATATGATATTTGAGACCAAAAATAGGTGGTCTTAATGGAAAACAGGTCTAAATATTGAGTGGTCTAAATAGCAGAGGTCTTAATCCAAATACAGTGAGTAAAATGTTCAGTACCAAAAAAATGGTGGTCTTAATAGCGGACAGGTCTTATAAATATAGGTGGTTTTAATAACATATCTTATATTGTACAGGACAAGCAGATGCACTCTTCTTGCATACATCCTCCTTCAATAGTACGACTTAAAGTGTTCATTTTCTTCTCTGCATTTTGCACGTGCAT
>ENA-OREC01002576-OREC01002576.1-marine-metagenome-genome-assembly--contig:-NODE-2576-length-10076-cov-10.879688_pt1 | contig 10076 bp, 3 predicted proteins | sample MGYA00248626_ERZ508543 | MGnify/ENA primary metagenome ERZ508543 (study PRJEB26211, sample SAMN05518279) | marine metagenome | isolation source: Puget Sound, Washington, USA | host: Bankia setacea...
CTCATTGTCGATATGAGGTTGGACTCATTGTCGATATGAGGTTGGGCTCATTGTCAATATGAGGTTGGGCTCATTGTCGATATGAGGTTCGACTCATTGTCGATATGAGGTTGGGCTCATTGTCGATATGAGGTTCGACTCATTGTCGATATGAGGTTGGACTCATTGTCGATATGAGGTTGGACTCATTGTCGATATGAGGTTGGACTCATTGTCGATATAAGGTTGGGCTCATTGTCGATATGAGGTTGGACTCATTGTCGATATGAGGTTGGGCTCATTGTCGATATAAGGTTGGGCTCATATTGTCGATATACGGTTGGGCTCATTTTCACTGGCATCAGTTTTGCATTAATCAACTTGAACAGATGTATGTTCCAGGCGAAAAGCACTTCAAACGTTAAAGCCCCTTTGGGACTAATTCGAACCGATGTTACTATTGAGTCTTATACTATAATGTTTACGCCTTATCAATATATTCTTCAGGCCTATTTGTTGAAGAACTCCTATGGAATTCAAAGTAAATTGGTCCTACTTATTATGATTAAAACGCGCCGAATTGTTTAGTAGCTTTACATAAACACGAATATTGTTTATTTTATAGATTTCCTCTGTGGTATAAAGTATATAATGACTTGCACGGCAATAGTGTGCTGTTGTATTGATGTTGTTTTAGTACACTGTCAAACAGAAGGAAATAACAGTATATATAGACCAAGGTATTTGAATTATTAACTTTCTATATCAAGAAAAATTGTCATTGTGATCATAGCCACTATTTTCTTACAACAGTTTTACCGATGTCTTGTATATAGTTAATTGGTATTGTTGCTCGGTTTCCTGTCAATACTTCAAACTGTTCACTTATCCGAAATTAAAATCTCCATTATAATCTTTGAACTAAACATTGACTAAAATACACTTATACTGGTACATCGATTAGTGAATCTGCATCATAAGGATGAATCGCGTATCCTAGCAACCTTTTAAGTAAGACAATAGACATTCTCCGTCCTGTAACGCCCTAATACTTAAATACACTTCTCAACAAAAATAAGGAACTAGTTTTTCCATATAAAATGTTCGGATATTATCAGATAATTCGGCAGTAATCACATCAAGTGATAAAGAGAAATCAGGATAATACGTTACATCCCTATAAAAAAGTAAAACGAAAACACCAACAGCACACGTCAAAAGCAGACTGTTAGTCCATCTGCATTGAAGATTTATATGTTAACTATATTAATGTTACACTTATTTGGTTTGAGAAACATAAGACAAATACATGTATTCTTCTTTTTTTTAATTTTAAGTTGGTTACATATAATTGATAAATGAGATAAGAATGCATATATAAATATTCAGTCGTATTTTGGTCAACTATTCTAATTTTATTCAGTATATCTTCTTGGACACCATTATACTGGATATACCAGCCTACCTATCTTTGTTGTACAGTGTAGCTTCGTATTTGTGATTACAATGATAATGGAAACATAATTGATGGGAAATTGTCGAAATACTTGTATAACTATGGTACTCATTTGTTCACTAAATACCCCAGTATCCAAGATTCAAATATCAATAAACGCTCGATTTATCAATAGGGGCTTTTACCGCAGTATTTAATTGAAAGAAGAGGCTACCGTTATTAGAATATAAAACTAGGGCTTGCGGTCTAAATTGGCTCAATGGCGGACAACTGTCTCTTCGTAATGTTGAGCAATAGGTTTAACATTGAGTACAGGTGTGAAAGAACGACAGCACAGAACCAGTACTCATATTAGATATCGGTCGGGGTCTCTGGATATTAATCGTACACAATAGCTCTCAAGCGAGGACACAATTTTCGTGCATTGATAACTTTTTGTAAAGACGATATTTAAATTTAAAAATAAGCGACATGATGATTCATAAATAGAAGCATAACAACATTTCCATTTAACTTCCTTTGATGAATACAATGATGATTTATTAACGCTTTGCTGTTTGTATTCTTCGGTGTATGAGTTATTAGTATTTACACATACATAGACATTCCCTTAAATATTTTTAGTTTCATTTTCCTATACTTAAATAGCTACTAAATGCTGACTGAAGCCATGCGAAAACATATGAACGTACATGTTCAGATAGTTATATCCATATTGTTGATTATCAATCGTAGGCCAAACTGTTGATACAATGCCATATATGACATCATAATGATTAATGACTGATGGTTTGGTAATTGGCCTGCTCTTGGTATTGACGATCGCCAAGAAAATGGTCTAAAATTGTAGATACTGTTTTTGAATAGTTCTGATATCGAGATTATGCGTGTTACAATAGCTGCAGGTGGGGGACAGTTATCCTTTCTTTTCCATCTCAATGGGACGCCAATTATCGACCTTCGTATAATTACTATATCTTGAAATATGGCATTTGGCCGGACAGGGGTATCATATTTAGCTGATAGTCAATAGTAATTACGAAAATACAATTGGCAAAGAACGTACGTGATTGTACTGAGAACAACTTAAATGAACAGTAAATAGAAATAGTGCCATGATTCAATATGATACAATTAGCGATTTAAATATTCAATATCATAATCGGAAGGTGATGCTGCGAGCTGGCACCATCGTAACGAATATACTGTTTACTGGATAACCATTTGGTCTTTTTCAGTTTTTACATTTTCACATTTGCTCAACATTTATTATGATAAACCGGTTTGACTTGGCTTGTATGACTTCACTATTTCCACAAATGTCATTATGATTATGAAATTGTAGCCAAATGGGCAAAGCAGAACAAGTTAAAACTGTCTTACACTTGTCATTATTTAGTAACTTTGTATGACGTCATGTGTGCGTTTCTAAAGCCTATATGCTCTGATTGGATACGTTGATCATTTTATTCTTTCAGATGAAGACATGATACCTGCGCAAGCGCATAATAGCATCTAACAAGGATGTATACAAAGTTCGTGTCTAAACAAAATGACCGTCCGGCGAAATGTCCGTTTCCCGGAACCGAAAATGGCGGCAATCACGTGGTGACGGGCAATGGAAACGGCCAATGTCCAAATAAGGTTGATAATAACGATAATGGAATTAGTAAGTGTCCGATTATGTCATCTATGGTTGACAGCCTTCAGAAAGAAAGACAAGGCAATGGACTTCAACCGAGTGAGAAAAGTGTGAATTCGGATAAAAGTCGGACCTCGGACAAAAGTGTGAACAATGGTGGATGCACCAATTGTACTTCGTGTTGTCGCCAGAAGGTAGCAGGAAAGCCACCGCCGGTACGATCGGCCAGCGGGAATTACCTTAGCCAGGAAGGGTCACCATGTGCGCTCCCTGGACGTAAAACAAGCAATATATCCAACGTCTCCTCCTCGGCAGGATCCGATGAGGCGGACGGTGAGAAGAAACTGGATCTGAGGTCTCTCATTGAAGGCATTGGAACATTACTTTTACCAGTGGTGAGTAAGGCCTTTATATAGTGTTGAGTTTTAATTAGTGTATTAGTACAACGAACGATGACTTTGGACTTAATTTCGCATGGCTAACTGTGCGTAGTTGTAAACTATCAATAAAAGGGTCGTGCCATACAGTTTACGAGAACAAATGTATTGATAACTTGACCTTGACACTTGCAAAGTAAAACCATAACGATTTTGAATCTTCAACCGTGTCGTTTATTTACTTTAGATATTGCTGAACAGCATTGCTCCGAAGTACCTATAACCACGGTTTTGTTTGGAAGCCCTGGATAGCTATTTTGACTTGCGACTTATGACTTGTGACTTATGACTTGTGACTTATGACTTGCGACTTATGACTTGTGACTTATGACTTATGACTTATGACTTGTGACTTATGACTTATGACTTATGACTTGCGACTTATGACTTATGACTTGTGACTTATGACTTGTGACTTATGACTTATGACTTGCGACTTATGACTTGTGACTTATGACTTATGACTTATGACTTGCGACTTATGACTTGTGACTTATGACTTGTGACTTATGACTTGTGACTTATGACTTGTGACTTATGACTTGCGACTTATGACTTATGACTTGCGACTTATGACTTGTGACTTATGACTTGTGACTTATGACTTGTGACGTATGACTTGCGACTTATGACTTATGACTTGCGACTTATGACTTGTGACTTATGACTTGTGACTTATGACTTGCGACTTATGACTTATGACTTGTGACTTATGACTTGTGACTTATGACTTATGACTTGTGACTTATGACTTGCGACTTATGACTTGTGACTTATGACTTGCGACTTATGACTTGTGTATTCGGTGTTATATTCATTACAGTTGGAGACAAAGTGAGCTTACATATCATCAATCCAGTTATCTTCTCTGGTCATAGGCAATACTTTGAACGTGCTTACATAACTCAATGTCATCATCATAACTCATTGTCGATAAAACTCAAAAGTCACAAGTCACAAGTCACAAGTCATACGGCGCAAGTTAAAATAGTGTTAACCTGAACGAATAAATGAATGGATGGATGGATGGATAAATGAATGAATGCATGAATGAATGAATGAATGGATGGATGGATGGATGAATGAATGAATGAATGAATGAATTAATGGATGGATGGATGAATGAATGAATGAATGAATGAATGAATGGATGGATGGATGGATGAATGAATAAATGAATGAACAAATGAATGGATGGATGGATGAATGAATGAATGAATGACGTGCAAGTAGGATCGTGGCCTGGATTGGACAACTATCACTAGAGATGTTGACCCTAGAGTTACATTGATTGCTTTATTTGAAATTGTTTACACTCTGGCATCTCTATTTCACTAGGCCTCATACTATTTATGGGATTCAATTTATTGTGTCTTCCATGTAGTTGGAATAAAATTGGAGAAGATAACTCTGTATATATGCTCTGTAAACTTCCACCCCTTCTTTGTCTTAATTTTGAATGAATATAACATCGAATACACAAGTCAAAAGTCAAAAGTCACAAGTCAAAATTGCTCTCCAGGGCTTCCATAGTTTGCCTTTTTCTATGTTGGTACGTTACCCGTGTTTACTCATTCTTGCTGAACCTTGCCTTAGGCTTCAGTAATCACTCTGAGCATTATAAGACATATTGAATCTGAGATAATGTGTTCCCTCATGGTTTGCCGTTATCAGTATAATAATAAAGCTTCTTTGTAGCTCGACCTTGGCGTATTCCCTTATTCCCCTCCATACCCTGTACATAAACCCCATGTATACTAATATAACTCTCACCTCGGTGAAATGCTCCTTACTCCTAAGTCTTTATCGAGTCTTTTATAACCTAATACAATTAAGCAGCCGTAAATTAAAGAGCCGTATTTTCTAAAACACTCGTTAAGGTAATAATTTAAGGCCTCGTATTTTGTTAGTGATTATCTTTGGTCGTAAATGTGAAGAGCGGTTGTGTTTAGCCAAGCCTTCCAGCGAGAGAATATATTGCTGTCCTTTGCACATGTTACCAATGGCGTTCACACTTGTATTTTTTATAAGAACGGTGTCGAACATTAAAACAGCTAGTTGATATTATACTCAAGGAATATAACACAACTCCGAAACAAACAAACGCTTTAAAACCCACACGCAATACAACAGAAGTTATTACTTACGAAGGCAGCACCAATACAAACCAAGAACTCATTTTAGAGGAAACCAATTAGTTAGTACATGTACCCCACTAAGCTCTTTCATTTTGTTGTCTGCATGTGTCTGCACACTTGTACCAACCACTAGGTTCAGATATATGGTCTTCACTACACGTGGTTTGGTGCATGTTCTAAGGCGTGTGTACTTTTATCACTAACGAAAATAAGACGTGACATAATAATATTACGACACAACTCAAACAAGTTAATAACAGATCCCCATAATATTTTTTTCCCAGTTAGTACAACAAGGATTGGCATGTATATTCAATTATCGTCATAAATCGCCAATTAATTTGATTAGAGCCTCGTTTTCTGTCGCCAATACAACAAGTAACACATGGTTCCGCCACATCTCATCTGCAAAAAAAGTCGCGATAGTCTAAAGATCAGCGTTCCCATAAATCATGAACCGGAGGCGTTGTCTTCAGAATTATCTCATATATTTGTCTGCAGCGCCACCTAAGCATCTGCGCCACTGTCTGAGTAAAACAGTTACTTTCTATACATTTCACTTCCTATCGTCAACTGAAAAAAGCGCCACCTACTTTACATTTCTTTTCATTTTCTATCGTCTGCTTGAGCTGTGGTCAGATAAGGATAATTATATTGGCAGAAATGGACGCAGTGCTCATCAGTTTTAGGCGGGAAATTTGTCCTTGGATTGACAGCTTTTGTTGGTATCTGACACGTTCCAGACGACATCAAATTGCTGTAAATCTTTCCCTTAAACGAACCAACTGCCATCCTCAATAGTTATAGTTATAAAGTAACTCTTCTCTCGACCTTACCCATCAAAATTAATTACATTCATTCTAGCATAGACCGTGTATCTTCGACGTTTCCATCAAGATTAAATACCAGTTATATAAATTATTTAGAGAACCGTCATTATGACTGATAACAAACGACCCTTTTTAGGTGTTTTAATGACAGAGTATGAGCGGATTTATCAGAGTATTTTCTAACATGGAATAGTAATACAACATGTAATCACGAATTACGGTACCGACATTGTCATGAATTATAAATCAGCGCACAATGCTTACCCGACAATTATCCAACACTAGCTTCTTTGCATCAATATTCAAGACGTTTACCGAATCATCTTAGACGCCAATATGGTCACACGACGCCATTTTGTATTCTGTATCGTAATACGCTGTAATTAAACGTTCCAGACACAGACATGCAACTGTGTAACATTAAAAAGTAATTCGTAGATCATTGGTTGAACTGTCACAACATAGTTATCAGTTTGAACACTTTTTTTTATTTCAAAATAGTTTATCATGACATAAGTATAAAGTTTGAACATTAGCAATTGCACAAGACAAATATTGCAATAAAGATGGTTGAGAAAAAAAGTCTTATGCAGAGTGCTATTCAACACAAGGTCATTAATCTGTAATCGGGTGTCATTGAACTCTCTGCACCAATCAACTGAAATACAATCATAATCATTAATGCTTGAGTCCACTGTCAGACAAGGTCATCGTTTCACTTAATTCGTCTAGTTCTACAATTACTCGTACACATTTAACCCGAATTGATTTCCCACTCGCCAATTCCCTATATCCCTATCTCGTTTTTTACATGTATTCCATATCAACCAAAACCTAACCTAATTACCATTACATCAGCCCGCCAATAATGGAACCGGTGTATGAATACAATTATGTGACATCAAATGTGTGACGTCACGTAAGTAGTGCAACACAAGAAACACCTAACCAACCAAGCAGTGAAGTTAATGGTGGAACTACCAATACATATCGACACAAAGTTCTTCTTCCTTTATTGAATTAGTCACGAGTTGTTGCAGGACTTATATAGCTTTATTGTTCCCTAGTGTGTACAACGATAATTTAATTGGCACCGTTTACGGGTCAGTGCTATGCCTGTCCTTTGTCGGAAAACTGTCGACGTATTTGTGTCATCCAAATTGTGTCAAACCTCCTCACCTAGTTTTTGTGTAAGCATTTGTTTGTTTATCTGTTTTCGAGGCATAGCTAGAGAGACACATTGAGCCAACTAAGACAGATTCAAACAATAGTCAAGAAAAAACATTCATTTTATTTCTTAAATTACCAATCAATACAGCCGTTACATATTAAACTTACCAGCGCATTTTCTTCTTTTGCTGATATGAACGGGTATCATTCAACATAAATCCACCTTAACGTTGCCTGTATTGAAGTTATATTGAAGTCACCTAATTTATTAAGTTTGTCCAAAAGCTATTACAACATTCTCGAACTAACTACAACAAAGGTTAAAATCCATGTACATGCCATATTTTGTCTCGTCCGTAAACCAAACAAATGTACATGCCCAAAGAATGACAATTATTTCAACAAGTGTTTGCAATAGATTTAAGACATCTCCGTGTATTGACAATAGCTTGATGGGATTAAGTTTTATGACAAGACCTCGTCTCCGCCCAGCCTCTTGTCAATACACAAGCTGTTGTGATAATAATACAGAAAACAAACGTAAATAAAAGTATATACTTTAAGGCCAACTGCTTATTACAGGATACGGCCTCTTTCTTCAATCTTATACGCACGTTTATCATAAATATCAGGAAACAAATGCATTGTATTATTATAAAGTTTTTTTTTATTGACTGTGGGTTGATTTGGGCGCCATATTGAACAAAAGTTACCTCAGACTATGATGTTTCCTAAACAACATGCAACCGAAACTTTCACCATCGTAGACTTCAGATGTAAAGTTCATCACATAAATGAGTTTGATTTAAATATGACATAGCCATTATTTATTCCTTTATAGTATACACCTTTCAATAAACATGAACATGTACTTCAAGCACTGAATTAAAAAAAGAGTACGGGTACATGTTTACTTAGACGACATGCGGCCAGAAGAATCTAACGCTTGTTGTTATATTATTTAACACTTTTATTAAACTCGTTCTACAAACATTATGACAATGCTACGATTATATAGAAATAAAACTGATACATGTATGCAGTTCAACACACTTTCTATTTAACCAAACATCCACTACTTGGTTATTCCCCAGCAATTACAGCACTCGCCGACGGATAAATGAATTTGATATCAATGTGATTATTGCGCTCGAATTCCCTGTAATAGAAACACCATCGATACAATGGACATCAAAAGGCTCATTCCAACCACAAAAAGAATAGTAATGACCAGTGTGTTCACATCCCTTCTATTGCCTTTGCACTTCTTATAATTCATTTTTCTCCGCCACGTTATTGCTACCACTATCCACTATAGCAAGCAGTATTTGAGAACTGACCTCCATCGCTCTTTCCTCGAGCAATCACCAGACGAACAATTGACCTTCAACGTAGCATTGACCTCGAACCTAAACATGATAATTTTATTCGTAAACCATATAATCAAGTCTTACAATTTCCGTTTCATTTGTGTGTTTTTTAAAGATTTTTTTTCTACCTCATTAAGTCTTTTTAATTATCTGTTTAATATAAAGAGAAGCGTCGTTTTCGTCTTTAAAACTTTTATTCACCATCTTAAATCAGGTATTGTAGTTGTTTTGTTTTCCTGATTTAAACACATATTTTTTTTCTCTAATGACGTAGTTACGTTACTTTTTTGGTTCAACATTTCCTTATAATGTCTTGAGCAATTCCCTTAGTACTTCAACAGCCAGGATATAATTATTTGTAGTTGAAATCATTTGGAAGGTGATGGTGTTTCAATCCAAATGTATGTTGACAAATGATGATTAACTATCAGTTACAAATCATTTACAACTTAGTGATATATCATTGAAGTCCTCTATTTGTTTTTACATCGTGGACTGTGCAGAGTTTGGAGTTATGATGCGTAGGAATTTAACACGAATACCTTAATGGTTAATTACTAAAGCATTCGAGCCCCATCAAAGGTCCCCGTTGTTTCCTTGAGCAAGAAACTTTACCCATATTACTTACTACTGGTTGGTTCCAGGAATGGATTCCAGCGTGATTTCTCTATCGAACTAAAATAAATTGAGGGCCTTATGGAAGATTGACTTAAATGTCAAATTAGCCCCCTCGTTAAATATCGTCACAACCCAAAACATATCACTACGACAAACATACATAGATAAACAGTGTATTCTTGGGCGATGTCAACAGCAGCAAGATTAACACACACTTTTCCCAAACTACGCTAACAGTATCACACAGCTGAACTAAATGGAATACAACTGATGTTAACACAAATACTAAACATAAGTAGAACATCAACTTTAACAATGATATCAAGAACAACACAACACAAGAACGCATTACCATCAATATCGCTTGTACTGACATTTTATCATTATCACATTGTTAGTTAAGATGAATGTAATTCCCTTCTAAAGTATCTGTATT
>ENA-OREC01002577-OREC01002577.1-marine-metagenome-genome-assembly--contig:-NODE-2577-length-10074-cov-14.679204_pt1 | contig 10074 bp, 7 predicted proteins | sample MGYA00248626_ERZ508543 | MGnify/ENA primary metagenome ERZ508543 (study PRJEB26211, sample SAMN05518279) | marine metagenome | isolation source: Puget Sound, Washington, USA | host: Bankia setacea...
TTGTTATGGAGTGATTGTACCGCTACCTACAAACGTTACTTCCTGGAAACGGTTGTTATGGAGTGATTGTACCGCTACCTACAAACGTTATTCCACAAACAAAAGAAACAAAACTAAAGTGATCAGGTGTTTATAGTTTATTACAAATTAAAGTCGTAAAATGGATTAGTTTTACTACTAGCACTTTTACTCATAAACATTGAACTTAAATTCCAACAAAACATATTGATTCTATAGAGATAATGATAAATGAATGTGAAAAATCAAGAACAAACAATAACAATTATAGGTTAAATTTTGACTTTGTATAAACAAGTGTTTTTATTTTGTAAAGTAATTTACTCTTGTAATGACTCAGATTGGCTTTTATAGTTTAATAATCTGTTATTGTAAGTTTTGTGTTTATAGTGGAATATAACTGCGCTACTCAACCGGGTTAAACATGTAAATAATTTGCTATAAGATAATGCTAGAACTATAACTATAAAAGTCAATTGTTTTAAATAACTCCACTAAATTGCCATAACATAAAGATTGTTTAGGATTCTGGGTAATCATGATAAAAAAAAGCTTTCTCTGGAGTTAATACAGAGACTCATGTTAGCTGGGGCTAGTTAGTTGGAATCTAGTTTTGTTTAAAGCCATTATTGAATTGTGGCAGTAAAGTTGAAAGGCAGTAACATTGGGCTATATTTATGTTTTTATTGTTCGATGTTCAGTAAATGAAGACACTGAAATGTAATAGAAGTTCACTTTAAAAGTTTCCCAGTTTCAAGCTGTAATGCATTACCATAGACGAAAATGTATAACTTTATTACATTTTTCTTCTAAATACTCGGAGTTTATTACAGTATAATACACTTTAAACAATTTGGCCTACATTTCTCAATTACAGTGTACCTAAGTTAGACAAATAAAAGTAAATGTATGGTTTCTAGACGTCTTCTATTGTTTTATAAATAAAGGGTTACAGTAGGGTAGTTTATTTAAAGTAAGATTGGTGGAGTAAGTTATGGTGGGGCACAGTATTTTGTGAACTGATACAGAAACTTAGAAACTTACATCAGTAGTGTGAGAGGCTGTGGACAAATATGAATTGACATATAATAAGTGGGAGAAAACAATAAGAATGGTGAAAAACAACATAAACTCATGTTACCGTGGGAGATTCGAGGTTGAAACTTGTCATTTGAAAACCATGCACACCATTTTGTTATTGTACCAATGTTTCCCATTTATTGTAATTTGTGTTACATTACGTGACCCTGTTTTACCCCTAAAGGACACAAAGTGTGAGGTCTCCATGTCAGAAATAATAGGCCTTGCATGAATTTCACAATAAAACCTGAAAAGGGTAAAGGTCGCATTGACAAATAAAGTGACAAAGTGTTATTGAAACCCTAGATTTAACATACACACATGTTTAAATACTTCAACAGTTTGTGCAGTTCATCAATGTGGGTTAGAGATGTTGCAAATATAGTGATGAAGGGAAATTTCGCAAACAAGTGGTCAAGTTTTTGTTATAGAGTTTATTCATGTGGACAGTGACACTGAGATGGTTGCTGTCATTATGATATATGATACACCAATTAGTAGCCAACCATGCTCTCCCTGTTGTCACAAATGCACATATCAACATAGTGTCATAAAACGCAATATTGTTATCCTCTTTGCAAATCATCATAGCGCAAAAATCTATTTATTTTAGTTATTTATTGTATTTTTGTATGTCTAGAAATATTTAATGGATATGATACCAGTTTTTATGCTTTACACCCAGGAAGAATGGTAGCACGATTTACAATTTACAATTAATGGTATTTAAGTCCTTGTTTGTACAGGTACCTTGATTAATTCTGTACCAACAAGAAGAAGCATCTTGTCTACAAACCGAGGACTAATGTTCTATTGATCAAATTTTTGTTTTTACTTTTTTCAGAATTTCGATGTCATCAATGCATGTTAACTCTCATCTGTGAATTAAAATTATCAAAATTTTAGAATCAAGGATCAGTTTTGTTTATATGTTGATTATGAAGTTTGGTTGATCCATATGCATGTTTGATTTTAACCATTCATTTGTCATGTTCATATATAAACCGTGTGATCATCCATGTTCATCCATTTACATTGTAGACACATTTGAGAACGAGCATGAACTCACAGAGGTGGACGAGAGTCCTAATGGTTGGTATTCTTGAGTTTAGTACAATGTAGTCAGTGTTGTAATTAGTCTACTAGTGTTCTTTCCACTGTTTCAACTATTACTTGTTCAACTATTAGCATGGACTGAACATATTCAACTTGGTAACACGTATATGGAGCAACTTTTGTGCATAAAGCGTATTTTTTTATGCTGAGTGGTGCGTATGTGGAGAGAAATTGGAAAAATAAGTGATGTATCAAAGTAGTATGAAATGGCAATGACAGCTAATGGTATGTGTTCGCCTACAAGTGACTTATGTTTAATGTCGAAGGAATTTGGGAAAAGATAAGTCAAAGTATTATGAAATGGCATTGAAAGTTGTTATTAAAGTGCAGTACAACATGGTTTGTGAGTGACAGTGACTTACGTTTACTGAGATGAATATTAGAGAAGGGTATCAGTGAGCCGTCATCATCTGATGCACTATCATATTTATGAATGAGTGTAATTTACAAGAGACAACAATTTCAACTGATATCAAACTGTACCATTATATGTTATGACAGTATTTTATGTCTGTGTGCTTCATCTGATAACACATCATGTTGTCTTCTCTTAACTCAACATCTCTAACCTTCCAAGTGTACATTCATTTAACAACATTCATGCAGTGAGATACAGCGCTCCGATACATCTAGATGAGTTTTAGTCATGCTTACAAATGATCTTCATTGGGATTGAAGGATATGCTAGTGCATTTGTTTTGTGATGTGTTAGTTGCACCACCAAGCAATTCAACAATGATTATGTTATGTGAGAGTATTCAACAATTGTTATCTTATTTGATAGTATTTAATAGGCACAAGCAACAAAGGGGTTAACCGTGTATATTTTCTATCTTTTCAGCTTCTATAATGATGCCACCAAATGGAACTCATCCGATGTTGGCACCAAAGATAGACAGTCCTAACTACTATAACTACAGTCCCCACCCTCAGGACCCTACCCAACACATGGTTGCCATGGCAACACAGCATGGAATGCCCAACGGTCAGTCACAGCTAAGTCCCTCAGGTTGGTCTATATGACTACTTGTTGTTCTTGTCTATTTGCTCAAGAATGATACTCCAGTGCACTTGATGAATGGATACCTTATGGTCTGATTTGGCTCACATGGCGACGCCGCGTTATGAAATCTTAATAATTACAGTTAAGAAAGGTTTGTCATAAAAAAAAGATTCTCTGTTCAAAGATGAGAAGTAGCCAGTAACATGCAAAGAACAATTAGTACTGGTTAAGAAATCCAGGACAAAGCTTCAGTGAACTGGCCATTGGTATATGACTGAATACTGGTGAAACAACGATTAACCACAAAAACCAAACCAAACAATAAAATTGTCACTTTGTGCACTACTTCTAAGTACAGTTAAGTCAGTCTAACCAGTCTGTCCTCTAACCCTTCTGTCTCAACTTTGATATTGCCATTATGGAAAAGACTAGCAGTTTTATTGTCTTCTGCTATTTCGTACATTTGTCTGAATCTTTATGATAAGAGTTTATTGCTAATGGTTAACTGGTCAGTAACAATGCAGACAGTTGTCACATGGAATTATATTTTAAAGCTCCCTGGATAAATATTGCTAGGTCATAATCATTTTTCAAATTAAGGGAGACAATCCCAGTTTCCTTACTTGGTGTTCTACATTCTTTTTCCAGAGAATTAAATTGCCTGATTCATGAGAATGCAGACATTATCATAAATAGTTCTTTTATTATGGTATGCTGTTGTACTTAAAGATATATGCTGAATCTGGACAACCTTAAACTAACCCAATAAAGCCAAAACCAAAATAAAATCCAAACTTAATTTAATCTAACAGAGCTTTTATTTTTTAGATATTATATTCACAATGTATTGACTATAAATAATGCCTCTTACTTTACATTCGGAATCAGCTGCTTTTGAATTAACAATATCCAAATACATATCTGTACCTTAAAAAAGATGCGTACATGCTTAATGCAAATGGTTCCCAGGTCCGTGGCTATTTGTAATTCATTGTATTGTCAAGCATTATCTCTTAAAATATCAAAGATACAGTGTTTATAAAGCTTTTTATATACTTACAGGAAATCCTCACAAACGGTTAAAGCGGTCTGCGATGAGTTCCATATCATCAGCAGATGAAGATCAGGAGAGTGTAGGAGATGATGCAGAACAAATGTCCACGTATTATAAGTCATCCATGGGAGTAGCCCCACCTTCTGGATGGCAGGACTCTCAGATGGACCCAGGTAAGGAGGAGGGGTTAGGGATAAAGTGGGTGGAGTCAGGAGTAAAGTGGGAGGAGACTTGGGTAAAGTGGAGTTAAGGTGCATGTCATTAAAAATATTTGTTGAAAGAACCATGCTAGAACATGCTCATCAAGTTAAATGTAGGACATGATCTATGAAGTTTATAACGCATGTTAAAACATTAAGGTTTAGGATTATGGTCTATGAAGCTAATTTTAGTATTCTGAACTGGTGTCAGATGCTTTTTAGGGAGTATCTTTGAGTTTAGTAAACTGGTATTTTGAGGAATGTTTAGAGGAAGCGAAGATTTTGTTAAGGTAATAATAACCTTGGACAACAGAACATGGAATATTGAATGAGAGTGTTTTTGTTGTCTTACATTTAGTTACCAGGTTAAAACTAAACCTACTAACAGTGTGGCTTTTCGTTTCATCTGTCGTGCTCATTGTGTACAATATAGATCTATTGGTCTCTTATAACATCAGATTTTAGACTATAGTCAAAACTTACTGGCAGTTTAATTCTACTTTTCATCGGCCACTGCATTGTTATGTATTATCGTTATCAAATATCATTAAACAGTACTTCATACCACTTATATTGCATGCTTTAGAATCAAGTTAAGATCATAATGTTGAAGTAGAAATGTATGATTTGGGTGTCAGTAGATGATAAGCTCAGTAAACTAGTGAATCAAATATTAAGAATGGTTTACTACTTTTAAAATCTTCTTATCCAATAACCTCTATATTTCTTTGAAGCCACTATTTGTAACATACCAATATCTGGTTGTAATCATTTGTTCTTTTAATAGGGTAAGATTGAATATTAAGCAGAGTGAATGTGAAAGGGTTCTATGTTCTTCTTTAATTAATATTTCGTAAAACCCTTTAACTTTAACCTCTAGTTGTACCTATCTTCATATCTTTTTAGAGAGTTTGAGACAAATTTTGAATGTTTTGTTGAAAATCACGTGTTTGGAAAAAATGGAAGCGAATTGTAGAACTTTCTTTTACAAAATTGGAGACAAATCATGTGTATCTTTTTTGAAAATCACACAAAAATGAAGCAAATTGTAGAAGTCGAAAATGAAGCAAAATGTAGAAGTTTAGCATTTGTATCATCAACTACTGGGCACTGAAGCATTGATACCGTCTATATCAGTATCTAGGTCAGAAGATTATTATGTTTCCATGTTATCAACAATTAGATAGGGCATGAACCGAGGCTGCAGTGCTTTTATTTCTCCAGCATTTTTTTTTGCCTGTTTTTCTTTCATGTGATACGTCGTTTTTGACGGAGCTTTTGAGTTTTTATGCTCGTTTGAAGACATGACATGCTGATACAGATCCAGATATGTAACAATGCCTTCGTAAATTTGAATTGTTCAGCTGTCATTTCAATCTTGCAATCAGTTCCTACATGAATCTTGATTGCCATTAATAACCATTATATTTTTAGAAGAGAAAAAAGTAGAGCAAAGATTTCATCAGAGGGCTATGGGTTCAATTCTAGTCGTAAATTTTAATCTTCTATGCAATATTGTCATGTTTCAGTCGTTTGAAAATAAAGCTATATCAGGGTACAGATTTTGTTAACTTGATGATGTCCTCTATGTATTCTTTGTCTATAAATTGTAACATTCAGTTTTATGCATCATTAAATCATTATAAGGAATGTGCTTGGGATATTAGATTGTAATTTAACAGCTAGTTTACGTAGAAGTTATTCAGGTTTTATGACAAACTTAGGCCTTACATGAAAGCAAAAACATCTAGCTGTCTGCTATAGAACTAGCATTGTTATTCAGTAAAGTAAAGACAGTGTTAGATACAGTGTTGTATAGACTAAGATGGAATAGCATGGTCTTGGAGTTAAATAGTTAAATTACATGTTGTTTGACAAGTTGTTATATAACTAGAACGATCTTACCAACTGTACATGACTTATTTTCCATGTACATCTAGTTATATTTAGTTGGCTGAGAATTATACCATGCACAATTAAGCCTTGCTGGTTGATGCCATGGCTTAGTTGAATGTCTGCCTGTAAAGGACTAGTAGATTATCACTGGAATGCTATGTTTGGTTGTTTTCTATCATCTATCATCTGTAGGTCTTGTCCACTCCACATCCGATGTGCACCACTCCCCACATATAATTCACACATTGACCAGTAAGCCCACAGTGCGCCAGGGTTTCACACCCGTAACTCGACACCGTGATGTCCAGTCTCACCATGTACCCTCTCCTAAGAGACCTCTAGGCAGTCATATAGGACACGGGTTACCAGGGGGTCATGAACGTGACTCCCCACCGCCCCATCACATCAACGCTGCAGGTGACTTGGGCTCCATTTTATTATATGTCTTCCCACAGTTTCTCACTCTCTTTCTCCCTCTATCTCTTTTACCCTACCTATACTTTAATTAGAAAGTGCAGAATCATGGGTACCATTTTACTCAAGCATTGAAGAAAAAGAGAAACTGTCGCACAAATGTAAGGCTTATAAACAATGTCAACTCTATTAATTACCACCAATGAAAGTTTACTTTTCTGGTATTTCCTTCCTAATATATAGTACACTGATTTAATGTTTAGACTTTAAATGATTATCAGCTGGTTCATTATTTAATCAGATTCAAAATTACTGATATTGCATAACTTTTCGTTTTTCATAATTGCTTAAGTAAAACCATACCCTGTTCCATTGTTTTGCTATTGGTTGAATTTTTCTGGAAACACAACAACATTTGGAGAGCAGTCTTGGGTTTCAAATTGATGAGGTTATTTTACCTTATTTTATGAAATTTTGTTTAGGCATTTTTGTTCTGATTTCTAAATTTGTTGAGTCTAGATATCTGCAGATTCGCTCTATTAGTTAGTTTTGTCATCTACCATCTTTATAACATTATAACAAAACAATGCCATTCAATTCTACTTTATGTTCAAGATAGATAAAAACAAGACAGGATTCAAAAAATAGGATATCGTTATTAACAGTCATGCTATTTTGAAGTTTGCAGTAGTATCTATGTTTTTTAATAAGCACACATTTATGACTATTAAAAATCTATATATACTGTCCAAATATCAAAATTAAATGATTTATTAATAAGATTTTCTTCCTCCATAAGTTATAAGTTTGACTCTCATGTTTGTAATGGAACTTGGTAACTGAGATCCTCTCAAATATCACTACTAACAGCCTTTGGTATTGTCATTTCTCATCATGAATTTCATTGCTTATAATTGACTCTCTATATCTTTATTTGATCATATTCATCCATTGATTCATGTTACCAAGCGTTTGTATTTGTTATATCATAATGTTCATCAAACTGTTTTATATTAAGATCCATGATTTACTTATTTTGCACACTAGCATGATATATGTATCTTAACAATAATTCATGACCATTTTTCATTCATCAGTCAATCATCTTATTTCATTTGGTTTGGAAACATCTGTAACATTTGTTTGTATTTCATGTGAGTTATAATCTATATATTCTCATCGATCATATTATCATCATATTGTGTAGATATCTCAGACAGTGACGAGGAACGTGAGGTGCCGGTGATCTCAGCACATGCATCGCTTCCCTCCTCAGCGGCCAGTAACTTTCACCCGATCTTCACATATGTCGGTACGAGTTTAACAAACACTTCTCCCTCTCCCGCTTTCCTTTCATTGTTTGTATATTTCATCTTTCCAGTCCCTATAGTTGCAATCATTTCATCAATGTGTTCATGTGGTAACTTGCTGTACATCATATTCATCTGTGACATGTGCTATTGTGAATATTGTTGAACATGTACATGTGTATCCTTTGCTTGCAGACCATGTATATATACCCTTGTATTGTAGTCCCTGGCTATTGTAATCTTTAGTTACACATTGAGGGATTAAAGCGAAAGTGTTCTAAGTGATATTGAATGATGAAGTAGGTAGAACCCTTTAGCATTTACCCCTCAACATGCATGTGTAAGAAAGTTATTTGAGGTACTGTAAAATTGAAACAATCATTGCTGGAGACCTCAAGATGAAAGGTTCAATCAATATAGAAATGTGGTGTATAAATATTGTGCCGATGCATGTGCTTGATAACCTTTATGTTACCATGTGTTTTTTGTATTGCGTAATGCTACTTGGGTCTTTGACCTTCTGGATTTAAAATAAATTGTTAAAACTTTATATACATGTAGCTTAAATCTTGCATAACAAAACCAAAAGTAACAAAAGTAAACACACTAACCTAACTAAGTTTATTGCTAAATGTTAATCAGTATTTGCTTGGTTGGGAAAGGTTTTGGTTATAATCCAGAACACATACATGTATATATATATATTTAAATGAAACTTTATTTATTTTACAATGATTACGAAGTACATTCAACTTCTATTAATCATGCTTGTTGACAGCAATGTTTGCATTTGTTTAGTGTTTTATTGGAGGAAACCAGACATATAGTGTGGTATATAGTAATGTGTAATGATTCAATGGGAAAATACAAAATGTCCATTGCATGCAACCCGAGTAAATGACCCAGGACAACATGTGTTAATTCAGAGCTCAATAAAAGGGTTGAAGAAGGGCTTCTCTATCAACCAAACAATGTGAGCATAACTGAATGTAAGTGCATCTTGGTCTGCTGGCATGTTGTTCAATATGAAGGATTCACAATCATAATTCAGCAAGCATCTTGACAGAACTACACACTCATACAACCAACTGTGATTTATAATGAGATTCAACTATCTAATATATTATACATTTAGTAGCCATGTGCTTTTTGTGTTGTTATTTGTTTTGCTGTAATTTAGCTGGTAATGTCGAGTGATATTGCGGGGTGATATTCCATTATAAAGCATGTGTTAAACGATAACATATTGTTTGAAAATTATTAAATAACAGATCTTTACACACAGGTACAATGCTTTAGGGAAGTTAGTTCTGTCATCCAAAAAAAAGAGACAGTGTAAAGGAATGAAGGTAAATGTTGAATACATCTAGGATATTGTTTTCTCTATGGCACAATGGTATTGGAACAGTTGGATGGCGTATATATGACTTGGATATGTATTGTATGATTGTAGGTATACAGCCGATGTCGTTAAACTCAAGCCACGGACATGGTGCCATGAAGTATGGAGAGCATGGGCCACCACATAACAGTGATACGTTCCAGGACTTTGTCTCCTTGGTGTGTCAGGAGGCAAATAATCCTCACCAACCAGGGCAGGTACGAAACCATTTTCACATTCTTAATGTGGAATGATGAAGGTGTTATTGCTTTAGAAATTTGACAATATAAATTACTAAAGAAAACTTACTTTATACGGCTTTAATGGTCTTGATTGGGAGATGAAACAGGAAAGCCTAACTAGCCCTAATTACATTAGTAGATATTATGTGTTTTTTCTATTAGATCAGACTTTTATTTGATATAAACACTAAAAGTATAAATGTATTAACAGGGACAACATCTTTAATACTAGGAGTGATATTTACAGACAAAACCTTGAATACTAGGAGTGATATTTACAGAAAAACCTTGAATACTAGGAGTGATATTTACAGACAAAACCTTGAATACTAGGAGTGATATTTACAGACAAAACCTTGA
>ENA-OREC01002578-OREC01002578.1-marine-metagenome-genome-assembly--contig:-NODE-2578-length-10074-cov-13.399720_pt1 | contig 10074 bp, 3 predicted proteins | sample MGYA00248626_ERZ508543 | MGnify/ENA primary metagenome ERZ508543 (study PRJEB26211, sample SAMN05518279) | marine metagenome | isolation source: Puget Sound, Washington, USA | host: Bankia setacea...
AAACAGTTTAAGCCATATTATATTTTCAATGCAGTGTGAATGATTACCGGGGTATATGTATTGGTATAACCATGTTTGCAAGTGATACATTGAACCTATTCTGCCTTCCTATAGTGCATGTTTGTTATAGTGTTACACGTGTTCGAAGGCGTGGCGCGGTGGGTTGCACGTCGGACACGCAATGTGGAGGTCGTGGGTTCGAGCCCCCATTAAAGCCCCCCGTTATTTCCTTGAGCAAGAAACTTTACCCTTATTGCTTAGTATTGGTTGGTTCCACGAACGGATTCGAGCGTGATTTCACAATCGAAGTTGAATAAATTGAGGGCCTTATGGAAGATTGACTTGAATGTCAAATAGGCCCCCTCGTTAAATATCGTCAAAACCAAAAACCAAAATAGTATATAGGTGCAAACAAAACAGTTATTCGAAGCATTTAGTTATCGCGTTATTTCGCAAAATAATGTTCTAAAAACGCTTCTTGTTGCTAAGGTCTCGTATATGGACAATGTTTGACATAACAAGTTTTAGATGTAGAGTTGTATCAATTTCAATGATGAAGAAGTGTTACTCTGTGTGTGGTTATCAAACGAACAAAACACGCACACTGTATTAGGTTTGAGGAGTATGACTGTGTATGTACCAAATAGTGTAAACTTTAAGAATTATATAACCCGGTTGAACGTGTAAAACAATCTTCTTGTAGCATACTCACTAATTAACCCTGACGATAACCTTGTTCTCTCATCTGTTAGATAACGACACACTCTTTCTTTCATTACTGTATACCAACTCGTTTAATTATAAGGATGCAGTGTGAAGCAATGCTTGGATATAAATGTTCTATGATACGATGATATACGTACATGTACTAGTTACGCAATATGAACGGATGACCACTACAGCACAGTTTGGAAAACAAAAGTGAATTACCCAGTAAACGCTTGTAATATTTTATAACATGTGGGAGGACATAAAAAACTTCATAATCTGCAAACGGGAAACAAGTCTTTTTTGTAAAGAGTGCTTTGTCCGTTGAAATTGTCTCATACTTTTACTGCCATTAGTTAAATAATTACCAGGCTGAACTGTTCTTACCTTGGATGTGTAATTATGTCATAAATAAGTGATCAGTTCTGTCCTACAACGTGTCAATCATCATGTAGAACAACGTTCAAAAAGCCTTCGTAATTGGTAATAGACAACATTGTAGGCTGAATAATACATTGTTTACTGTGAGTAGGAAATTGATGCACGTACTATATTATCTAGTAGTAACCTTGAGCTAAGTGGGTATAGTTTGTCTTCTTTTTTGTCCTACTTTCAAACGTGAAGAAATTACGATATCAGCGGTAACATCATAAGCGTCGACACTTATTCTGACGACAACTAGATCAACAGTACCGACATTAAAATAAGCGAGTTTTTTTTACAAACGTGAAGGCTAAAAACCATTGAACTTCTAGAAGAACATGCGATGTACTTCGTAATTAAATACTGTGTTAATTATCTATTCATGTATGTTATCAACACAATGTCAGCTCCTTACTATAACCCAAATATATTTGACCCTGTTAACATTTTGTATTTAATATAACAAAGTCTGACACAGGTAACATTTACACACACAGTACATATGAACAACTGGTAATGATGCGTATATGATTCATTAGCGAACTCGAACTTGTAAACATATTGACTGACATTAGAACGTTTATAATAGTACTTTTACGATATGTTGTATACATGTTTAATTAGGTCTTGATGCGAACAGTTAATATCAGCAATTGACCTGGAAATGATACACCAACGGTTCAACAGCGAACTCGGTAGTTGCTTACATATTTACGTAAACCAGTACTACGGTTAAGTGGATTTAAACAATAAATTAACATATGTGAAAGTATAGTTTAAAGGATCGAACTGAGAATGACCAAATAAAGATATGCCTTCCATCTTATAGATGGCAATATTGTATTACAATATCGATGTAATATTTTAATCAATGTGTTCTTCCATTAACTGACGAGTGAAACAATCTCTGTGGTAATAAGCCATTCCATTTCTCCCTGATACAACTTGTAAAAGCCTATTTATAGATAACACTCTAAAGCTTATCTATGTGATTAGACCATGGAGACACTGGTGATGCTCGCTTACAATCATACATAGGCTGGTATCAGTAATAATCCAAGCAATGTATGGAATAAACTGCCGGAAAGGTCTGAAGATAAACGCCTTGTCTTATTGGATGGACAGAAGTTAAGATATAAGGTAAGACATATGTGACAAAAGCGTGACATTAAATAATATTAAATAATCAACAGTAGCTTATGTTTATCAGCGTGATCGTTGTATTATTGGCATCATCGTTGTCGTCATAAGCAGCATACTTATGGACACGATAAAGGATGGTTAATGCAGTATCGTTCGTCTTACCTTAGCAACAATTCTGTCCGTATACACCAGTATGTAGTATAACTTTGTATATAAAAATAGTTGTAGATTTGACATTCAATTAACCTTTTAAACTTGAATCATATTACGCCGGATAGGTTTACGTGTTGTATGTGCGTACTACATTTCGTCATGCGCAGTTCTATTTATTAGAAAATGGCCATCCAGTATAAATGACGGTGCAACACATATCATCTTGGCTCAGTGTATACATAACTGCTGTATTAAGGTACATTTGATCATTTGTAACACACAAACAAACACTTACACACGGACAACACAATACAACAACTGTACAACAAAACCACTGAATGAAGGACGCCATCGTCTCAGTCTTAAATAACTCTGGCTTACCAATATATAGTATACACTATATTCGTGTAAAACCGAAACCTCATCTTAGAAGCCAGTTTTGAAACAAGGACCACCAGATCAGCTGTGTTTATGTAACACGAAAATCCCAGTCAAATACACAATCAGCAAGACGGGAAACATATTAATGAATGAGTGAGAAAATAGTTCCTGCGTAGAGACTAAGTGATTATCTCAATGTTGAGGAGCGGATTACTCGAGGGTAAACAGTTAGAATTCAATCTGAGCCAGCCGCGTACAGATAACATCTAGAATGAAGAGAGAGGAGGTAGAATCATACGTCTAAATCACGGGTAGAATCATACGTCTCAATCACGGGTAGAATCATACGTCTCAATCACGGGTAGAATCATACGTCTCAATCACGGGTAGAATTGCTACTCAAACATACCAACACATAGAGTTTGGTGTCAAACGTATAAATGGAACAAATAGTTTAGGACCCAACGTAATTGCTATTAGATCGTTTGATGTGTTGCTGGATTTGTGGATTGCTCGGTTGGTCTGTGTCTAGCTAGTTCGTCTGTTCGTGTGTGTTCGTTTATTCTAACACCTCTTTTATTTGTACAATTACTAAACGATATCAGTCATAAGGTCTTAGCCATAGCAAACACCAGAGTAGGCTTACATGACCTGTACAGTTCACCTGGTGTTCGAAACATTTGCAATAGATTGTATCAAATATAGATACAATACAATCGAATGTACTGTACCGGTATATCTAGCCTTCTTGAATGTCATATTAAGAAAAGAATATTTGATTACTTGTGTCGAAGCTTGTTTACTAGGATAATTTAACACTCATGGTATAAATGTATCACGTGACTGTTAATTACATTATGTCTGGTATGTACTGGGGACCTTCCTCTGGTCATCCATCGAGCGTTTAAAAGTATGTCTAAATAGCAAAACAAGTTCACGTTACAGTAAGAGATAGTGCGGAAGCTTTACTGATTGATTTAAAGTTTAGATCTAGTGAGTACGAACCATCTACCCGATCACACACGACGTAAGGCCAACACTCTAATCTTGTCTGGCTAATACTATGGTCTAGTCTACCTTGTATATTTATACTGTTAACTTCATATTCTGTAGCCATCCATTTTGCCAACCGCTTGTTTATCCGAAGTCAAATTTCCGAGGTAACGCATGTAGAGATTCGGACATTGAGAAAATTGGTAAATTGTGGTTGATTATTTAGCGATTTTCTGTGATAAGGTATCGGATAGGAGATATGAAAAATATTTGTATTCATTGAAGGTGTTGATAAGTTGCATGCAGTCTGAGAAATGTTGTTGGTTAAACGATAACGTCGATGATTCACTACAACTGGTGGCCTATAAACACAACACTATTGATATTAATATGAACATTAACAGTCGTAGAGTTCAAACGCATGCTACAGTAGTTAACCAAATGTACCCGCGCAATAGACTTTACCAAGTACACACAGAGTCTCATTTACAACAGCAATGTGTCATTTACTAAAACATAAGGATAACGAAAATGTTTTTGTTTACAATTTATCGATATAATATTCTGCTGACTGCAGTCACCGTAGTTAGGATAAAATACATGACAAGCTTACACGTACTGGGCCCAATTTCATATTCAAGGATTTACCCTCAGTGTTAATCCTTATAATTGCGGACCAAATTTAATATGATTCGCTGTGTCGTTCTAACAAATACAACAGACGTTTATGTACATGCATATGTAGACTAGAGATTCTGCTTTTAACATTCCTGATGAATTTGTCTGAAATATAAATAATTGTCCCTGAAATATGTTGGATTTAACTTAACCTGGATTAAATTATTATGAAATTGGATCCTGATGTTGAAAGTAACACAAAACTCCGTTATAGTGGTCTCCTTTGCTCATAGTTACACCCAGCTATAGATTTGAATATCGTCATTAGTGCATTGCAGTAAACACAGAATAAAATATATTGGTGTTAACAGAAGGTATTTTAACACTATGCATTTTGAGGAAACATTTACAGATTGAGTTTTCAGTTGTTTCTATAAATGGTGTATGTAACCAGAACCAGAGTAACCAAATATTACGAATAGTAAATGTGAGTTAATCCTATGATTGATGTTATGACACAACGTATCTCAGAGGAATAAGTTGATCTTGATGATCCCAATGGTAGAGTTTGCTTCATTATGTGGACATGTACCAAAAGAATAGTACTCAGTTAGCAGTAAAAGCTTAATGCGAGTCGGACTATCTTATGTACGCGCTATAAATCTCTTAACATTTCATAAACTAAATTCCATCACGACATAGGTTGCACTAGCTGCCCGCTACATTTGTACACTTTTACAATTATCAGGAACATGTTTCAATTGAAAGGTTTACTAAGTAGAGGTCAGGTGAAAATGAGTTCAAGGTAAATGTATAACTGGTTCCAGCGTCGTGCACGTGTGTTACCTGAATCCATCATTTCAACTATACACCATTCGCGTATGTCCCCCCCTCCCCCCCCTCCCACACACACACACCGTTAATTGAGTTATAATGAAACGTACACGTTATGCTTGCTGGTATATCGAATGAAGTGAATAAAATTAAACTTATGTTCTCATTTAAACACAGAAGTGAGCTATACATAGTGTTATAAACTCCTGTCCGTGTTTGACACTGATCTTACTGGTGACCAACTTGTGTTCAACGCTACCTTTACTACACCCGGTTAGTTTTACATATCTCAACGTGTCTGTATCCTTGAATAGGTGATGATGCATTGGGTAGAATTAGGAGCCGATTTTGTCTGAAGAAGATATACACACATCGTATGTCGTATGGCGGGTAAAAGACACATCTCTTAAAGTGTAAGAACAGAACAGAACACTATAGGTATTTACTCAGATCAAGTAAATGCTATACGGTTTTACAGTAAACAATCGCACAGCAAGTTACGTTACATTACAAATTCACGATTTGGAGAATGCGATAAAATAGTGTTAACATTTCAAACCATCAAAGGAGATTTAATTCGAATGGGCTCTATAATAAATATTCTGAAATATATTCTCTTGAAAAGTTAGATATATAGGTGCAAAAACGCCAATTTCAAGAACGCCGCTTGTATGTAGAACGTGACCGATTTGCACGCGTTCTACGGTGGAAGCGGACCATTTGCCATTTTCTATGATTCACTTTACATTTAAATGCTTTGTTTTAGGTGTTTTAATATCGCTGTTTTCGCCAGAATAGTTATCTGCAAGGTTTGTAAAAGTTGATACTAAGTGAGTATACTTAACTAGAACAATAACCCCATAAAGTTAGATGTTTCACACATTGTTGCGCCTGTTCAACACTTCGGAGTTAATCATTTAAAACTTTATTGTCATTCTTTGTAGTCCAGATCTATCATATCGAAGAGAACAAATGATTGATTCATACGCATGTGTACATCAACAGATGTGGATCACAACCAACTTAGACGATATTTTAGCGATAAGTCTACGAGAGTACGACAGCCTATGGTTAGGAAAGAACAATATACGATAAAGTCAGATTTATGTAATAAACCCAAGCACGACGTTTCTGATACCATCTATTCTAAAGTGTATTGTATGAATTGAGAAAACGTAATACACCAGTGTAGTAGGATCATTAAACACCCAACTCAACGATCGCAAATGTAGATACAGGTAACGCGTCTGGCCAAAAAAATGGACACCGTCTTCTCTGCCAACCAGATTTCTAGAATAACACTTCGATTGTGATTCCGGGTATATACTGTAGCTGAATATAAGAAAGCGTACTTCACAGAACCTACAAACGGTCGTTAACACTTTGAATTGGTTACATATCATGAACGCAAATCAACAATATTTTCCACACTTGATCACATTGATGTTGTGCAACGTTCAGACATCAGTACCATGATCAATGCGTTATTTTAGAATCACCTCTGTAGTTTACGTCACTGAACAGTTTGCTCTTTCTGTCCATCTCGATTGTATTGTGTGGTCAACTTAACTGAATGATTGGCATCACGGTATAACCTGTAGTTTGGGAATAAAAGATGCAGCACTATACATGTGTATACCACAACTTTTCTATAAGTCGTGCTTACTGTACAATGCATAACCAAAACATGAGCTCTCTTGTTAAAAAATATCCAACTTGTAAATTCATTGCATATTGTTTGTTTGACTTTATTCAACGAGAGGACATAACTGCCGTTCTGCAACAAGGGCCTCAATTTAATTTAGTTCGAGTGTATAATCACGCTCAAATCCTTTTCTGGACACATTGAGCATTGAGCAATTTGGGTAAAGTTTCTTGCTCAAGGAACTAACGTGAGCTTTTTGATGGGGTTTGAACAGATTACGAGTAAGACGCGCTAATCATTACCAATCACCACACATAAACAGCTATACAATTTAATATATCGAGCGGAACTATTGTCCTTATAATACAAGTTCGACTGTGTATGATCTTAAAAGTCCATCAACTACAGGAGTAGCATGGTTTGATTGTACATGTTGATCGTTTACAGGCCATACTCCAGCTTGTCCACCTTGTCATAACGATTGCAACTAAAACTATACCGGCCATACATGTTTACTTTACACATAAAGCAGATTGCAACATTCACTTTAGAAAATACAAATACCCAATTTCTTCATTTGTGGTTTAGTACAATATAGGTGTTTGTTGAACACTTTAAACTATAATGCGTTCAACTAACCCACCCACGTTAATCTAAAAGTACAATCTGTATGTACACACACTCCTACACCATAATTCTAAAAGTGATAATATATTTTTGATCCATTTTAAACGATTATGAACACTTTTCTTTGTGCGTTTTCTATGTTGTTGTGTTTTTTTGTTTCAACTCAACGCATTCTTCAATAATTACAATGTAACGCGATAGGCTCACTGGCAACAAAAACATGCCAGTTATCAACTTTGAAATGAACATAAAAGGTTGTATGTACTTATACGAGTTCAATCAATTGATTTAGGATACGTCAAGTTAAGCAAATCAAACTTCCTATGTAGATTAATTAACTTGCCAGTTTATACTTTTACAGCTCTTTTTTTTTCTTTTCAACAGTTTGTTTCTGAAAAAAGACACCACCAAAGTGAAGTGAAATAAATCGATTTATCTACCACGACATCAAATGTAGTTTGTTCGTTTTATGTACTTGTTTTGTACAAATTTAATGGCAGGTTTTTTGTCTGACTTTTCGTTTTCATTTTGTACATTCATATTGCGCAGAATGAAAAGACCGTAAGCTCTTCACGTACCTTTGTCTCCAATTATTCACCGATGATGTAGGTGGAAATTAAACACGGTGTTAAATACTCAACTGAGAAGCTCGTCTTGCGAAAGAGTTCTCCAAGACGACAGATGCGCTATTAGGTGAAAGTATATCCTCGTCTCCTTTTACAGAGTGCCTTTGTATTCGCTTTATACGCACGCTGTGTCAAATAGCAACGTTAACTTGACCGACAACCATTCTGTGCTCTGGACAAAACTTTGACCTTTGTCATTGTACAACGAATATAACATTTTTCTTCGATACCACATTGAACCCTTTCGCCCTCAACCCTAAATAAGTAACGTTGAAACATGAACATTTGTACTTGTAGTGTCAAATGTTTCTTAGAATGTCTTCACTACTACATAATTCACAACTGCCACAGTGGAGCTATACAGTCAAATATGTTGCCCAATGCCTCCTACTACTGGAAGAGAGTGAGTGGTCTTTGTTCACAGATGGTCGTGATTAAGATTAACAAGTGCTAAAAGGTTAGACATAAAATGCAGCGGTTTCCGAAGTAGGGTGATCTCTCCTTACATATGGTCTTTCCCTACATAAAGTATGGTCTTTACATACATATGGTCTTTCCCTACATAAAGTATGGTCTTTACATACATATGATCTTTCCCTACATAATGTATGGTCTTTACATACATATGGTCTTTCCCTACATAAAGTATGGTCTTTACATACATATGATCTTTCCCTACATAATGTATGGTCTTTACATACATATGATCTTTCCCTACATAAAATATGATCTTTTCCTACATATGATCTTTCCCTACAGCTAATCTTTCCCTACATATGGTATTTCCCTACATATGGTCTTTCCCTGCATAAACTTATAGTACTTCCCTACATATGGTCTATCCTTACAGATGGTCTCTCCATACAGATGGTCTTTCCCTACAAATGGTCTTTCCCTACAGCTAATTTTTCCCTACTTATAGGTCTTTCCCTACAGATGGTCTTTTTCTATAGATTGTCTTTCCCTACATAAAATTATGATCTTTCCCTACAGATGGTCTTTCCCTATAGATGGTCTTTTCTAACGGTGATCTTTCATTACTAGTGGTCTTCAGAACAGGTCTATTTATCTATAAGTGACATTTCATAATGGATGGCTCCTAAACATGGCTGTTGACAAGATATGTACATGTACAAGTCAATGACCGTTCCTCGAGTATTCTCTGGAACATAACTGCCCATTGTACGAACGCAATCAAGTTGTTCATCAAGTTCACTATGAATGTAAGAAAAACTGACATATTTCCAATTGCAGTAACGAAAGACCCTTCGAATACTTGCATCTTTGCACGATGCATCTTAGTTTCTAGTTAAAGCAAGGTAATAAATGTCACTCACATCCTCAAATCGTTAGAAATGTTTATTGGTTTGAAGTTGATGAGTTTTTGAAAACGTCAGGCACTTGTTGAGAAGGTGTACTCACCATTGTTGTACATATCACATTAATGTTTCTTCAACATTAGTAAAGTACAGTATGAAAGGTACACCAGGCCTCCTTTACGGACAGCATATGCCAAGAGAACTCATTCCCACATAATGTCTAGACGCCCAAGAGAACTCATTCCCACATACTGTCTAGACGTGTGATATTGTTAGAGAACCCATTCCCACATACTGTCTAGACATGTGAGATGGTTAGAGAACCCATTCCCACATACTGTCTAGACATGTGAGATGGTTAGAGAACCCATTCCAACATACTGTCTAGACATGTGAGATGGTTAGAGAACCCATTCCAACATACTGTCTAGACGTGTAAGTTGGTTAGAGAACCCATTCCCACATACTGTCTAGACATGTGAGATGGTTAGAGAACCCATTCCAACATACTGTCTAGACGTGTGAGTTGGTTAGAGAACCCATTCCCACATACTGTCTAGACGTGTGAGATGGTTAGAGAACCCATTCCCACATACTGTCTAGA
>ENA-OREC01002579-OREC01002579.1-marine-metagenome-genome-assembly--contig:-NODE-2579-length-10073-cov-13.306923_pt1 | contig 10073 bp, 6 predicted proteins | sample MGYA00248626_ERZ508543 | MGnify/ENA primary metagenome ERZ508543 (study PRJEB26211, sample SAMN05518279) | marine metagenome | isolation source: Puget Sound, Washington, USA | host: Bankia setacea...
TGATTTGTTGTTGATATATGTGTCTCATTGATTTGTTGTTGATATATGTGTCTCATTGATTTGTTGTTGATATATGTGTCTCATTGATTTGTTGTTGATATATGTTGAGATCACACCTTACTGACCTTTGTGTGGTATTTGTGTTTCAGGTCTTCAGAATGGAAGTACATCCCTGAAGAAGAGAAACTGATTCTTGGTTTAACCTTTGACGATGATGGTGAATTCTGGTACATACAACAGTTTGTCATAGTTTGAAAGTGTAATGTTGTTATAGATCTTAACTAAACTCAAATAGTATACCTTACACAAATTGGATCCTTTGTTGTGTATACAAACTGCAAGAGACCTTAATTTAACGTAGTACGTGAGCTGACAGCTTCGGCTTTGGTGCGCTCAATGTTTGAGGGCTAACTGGTCGATCACTATAATAACATGAGGCCCTCAGTGGTGTGTTCTGTTTCTTAATTGATGATCCCTGTAGCGATGGTTGGTACTAGTGCCACTACGTCACATACAATACTAAGTACATGCATTCACAACATATAATAGTCTTAAAGCTAGCAACAGTTGCTTATGTAACTGTAGAGTGATAATGGGGTTGTGGTCTTAAATATATGTACAAGTCTATTTTAAGATTTATAAATAACTTGTATCTCAAGCTATCTCTGAATCTTTCGATATTGTTTGATAAATGCAAGAAGCAATTTGAATAATGTATTATGTACTCTTGTTATTTGTCCTCTGCTAGACAAAAAAGGGACAACTTAATTGTTTTTATCCTATTTGCATTATTAAGTGAAATAAGAATACATGTAGATATAAACAATGATATCCAGTTACCAGTATGATACTTTTATGTTACAGCATTTTAATTAATTTCAATTGTTTTAGATCAGGTTAATGATAGAGCTTAATGTACCAAAATTAACATCAACCCTACATGGTATCTCTTAATACCTACTGCTTCCGAAACGAAACAAACCCCACTGACTTAATTGTGTTGTTGATATGGCAGCAAGCTTTTGTAAGTGTTAGAAAGTTTGTTCACCTGCGATCTACTCTGGTAAAAGTTTTGTTATGTTGAGTTGATCTGGTACTTATATTATACATAGAGAACAGAGACATGTTTTAAGGATACAACCTTGATAAACATAAGCAAGCTAACCCTATGATTGTTACTTGTATAATCATAGTGCACTAAGAGGTGTAACAATGGAGCTTGTTTTGTGAATAGGATGTCCTTCCAAGACTGGCAGGAGAACTTCCAGAAGTTGGAGATCTGTAACTTGGGTCCAGACTCTCTGGATGATGAGGAGAAAGCACAGGGTAAGATCAGATGGGAGGCCACAGCAGAGGTGGGAGAATGGATTGCCAGGGTGAACGCTGGAGGATGCAGAAACTACCTGGGTAAGTCAATACTGGAAGTGTAGGACTGGCAGTTATACTTCAAACAGATAGCTTGTAGCTGGGCTCCTTCAAGAAATTGTTTTTTGTTATTGTATTACATTGTCTTCAAGTCTTATCTTATAACACTACAACATAGCCCAGCATCCAGAGATATCCATGTACAGATTAAGTGTTAACATTAACTAGCTTTTTTCACTCAAATCTTTCTAATATATTTTGACCAGCACTCAGTAGGGTGAGCTATCAACATTGATCTCCCTTTGTAAGCGACAGTAGATATGTTTTCCGTTGTCTCTTTTAGATACCTTTGCGACCAACCCTCAGTACCGTGTAACCCTCACTGACCCTGATGAGGATGAAGATGATCTGTGTACAATTCTGATTGGTCTGCTACAGAAGGACAGACGTAAGAAGAGGAAGGAAGGACTCGACATGTTGACCATTGGATACGTCATCTATAAGGTGAGTGGACAGACAGGACAATGAAATCATAGCACATTCAAACAATCTTCATTTTAAATTTATATTCAAAGATTTTTAAACAGTGGACTACTCAGGTTAGTTTGATATCTACAAACATATATGGTTGCTGTGTGTATCACTTTTAATGTTAAAGTCTTATCTTGCTAAGCCAAAATATGTAACAAATATCTTTAAATTTGGACTCATTTGCATGCTATGTTAAAAGAATGCTCAACATGTTGCCCCACCCATTTATTGCCAAAACTACTGGGGGCTGTGAAAGCAAATGAGGTGTTAATGTTGGCATGGACTTGTATATGAGTGTACATGGAAAATGTTGCTACAGCGGAGAATCCTAAAATTGAAAGACATTAAAATAAAAGTTGTTTTTAGAATATTTGTTTCATAATTATTGTGATGTTTACTGTACAAACCTTGATGCATGTAGTTTAATATTGAAATCTAAACAATGCTGACAGATGAAGGAAGATGGCACATTAGAAAGTGGACCACTGGACGTTCGTTTCTTCAAGTACAACGCCTCAGTAGCCAAGTCTCCCTCCTTCATCAACATGCGTGAAGTGTGCGGCCGTCACAAGCTTGCACCTGGTACCTATGTCATCATACCTTCAACCTTTGAGCCCAACCAAACTGGACACTTCTTGCTGAGAATCTTCACTGAGAAGGAAGGAACTTCATCGTAAGATTACTACCATTTTTGTGTATCCTCTTTCTTAATGTTAAACAAGGGAAGTCACCGTCATGTGTAAACACTAGTCATTACATGTATCGTTAATACTCTTTGCTAGAACTATTGTATATAACTAATGCCAGTATGTCTGTTAGCATGTTCAAGCAAAACTCAACTTACAAATTAGCAAGGAGTCCATGGAAGTCTTTGTTTAGAAAGGTATGGTTCATGGACAAATAAATGCTGCGGCCTGATGTATTAGAGCATAGTTTTCTGTATAACTGTTTTAACCAAGGTAAATATACATTTTACGGTAATTTGTGCAGAGTTGTAAGTAAGTATTTCAACTATAAATAGAGAATGTTGATATATATATACAGCAGGATTTCAGAATGTAAACAATATGACATTAACTATGTTGTGTTTTGAAGAGAAAAACCACATGGGAAGCATATGTAAATATTAAAGTTATGTCCCTGTATCCTGGCATACTCTAACATATGTTTATAGTTAACACTTGATTACTTGTTCTGTTCCTAAGTACTTGCAGTCTATCACCTTCCTATCATGGAGCCCCAAAGCACATTGATACACACTTCCATAAATACCACTGATAAAGTTACAAGCATGACATGTTGAAAGTTGGATTCTGTACTGCCAGGTTTGGATATTAGAGCCACTTGTTTCGTCTGGTACCCACATAGCAACCTCTTGTCCATGTGTTCTGTCCCAGTTTCAAACACAGTTTTACATCTATATGAAGATAAACCTTAAACACTCAGCCTGTTTTGCATTGAAGCCATTTTCTATATCTGTGAAGATCCGACCCAGTATGCTGCCCGATTTATTCTATATTCAGTCAACTGTCTGTCTTTCGTTCACTTTAAAATTATGATCAAGTGTTGTGGAACTAGGAGTAAAGTGAAAAAACAACAAACATGATTTATACAAATTACAAGAATATCACTTCTACTCAGTCTTGGCTGACATTGCTCCTTTATAGAACCCCTTTTACTCTTCACTACAATAGTTCTTTTACTGATCTGCGTTAGTATCTGTACAGTGATTTCTGTTAATACAATCAGTTTATCTTCAGTACTGCATGTCCTCTCTAATACTGCTGTGTTGTCAATGTAGTGTTTGTTGTCACTGTTCACTGCTTTCCCCTTTTCCTATATGTCTTCTTTCTATTACAGAGAGATGGATCAAGGAACATCAATCATTGAAGACCAGGTAACAAACATATGTTCTCTTTATAACTAGTTACCTATGATATAAAGTGATTGGCAAATCGGAAAGCAATAACAAGTGTTCTTACTTTAAGAAGTCTCTAAAGATGTTAACTTATTGTTTAGAACTAGTGAGAAGGATGTGTACCTATGTACTTGTTTTAACAGTTTAATGTTTAAGACAAGTATATCTCTTTAAATAAGTTGTCTGCTGTGATTGATTAAACTGAACATCATCTAGTAAAAATGACATGATGTGCTTTTAGAATATGTCTGCTTTCTTCAAACACATGTGATGTTCATGGTTTTATCACAATTTTAGAGAGTTATCTGCCTTTCTAAATATTACCTTTAGTTGTAAACATAATTGTAAACTTACTTACATACAGATTCATGGTGTGTGTAGAGAACTACTTATTCCAAGCATGTTGTCTAGTAGCAATAGAAGTACACTGTTTCCTCTTTGTGACAGAGGCCAAACAGTTATTGTCACAAAAGCAGATTTATAAGTAAATTTTATGTAGTAGGGTAGTGGGATTTACTGAGATCTCTAAAGTATAGTATTGGTTCATTGACTGTGAATGTGATGCACACTTAAAACTTCTTTATTTAATTATCATAGATCCCAGCTTTCTTTATTGTATGTTTATGCCTTTGTTTATTGTATGTGAGGACTGCATCAGTACCATGTTTTCTATTTTAACACAGAACAGAGAGTATGGTGAGAATTATGGTAATTCTCAGCCTCAACAATCAGGCTCCATGGCAGACAATGACCCACCTCCTCTCGGGTTTGATACAATTACTAAGTCTGACTATAGGAGCCCAACCCCATTCCAATTTGACTTCTCTAGGCTGTCAGGTCAACATGACCCTAACCAGCCCTACCCAGCTCCAAGTGCTTCCCAAGGTTACAATCAAGGAGCTTATGGTCCACCTGGTGGCCCTGCCCCTGGCCCCGTTTCCATGCCAGTTCCCTTTGGGGATTCAGGTTACCAGGCAATGCCAGCTGCAGGGGGCTATGGCTATCAGCCTATGCCTGGGTATCCTGCCCCACCAGGTCAACCATCATACCAGAACTTTCCTAACCCAGCCTATGATGTAGGTTACCAGCCTAATTACACATATGGCCAACCTCAGCCAGGTGGTTACCAAACCAATCAGTATTATAACCCTCAGTATCAGCAGCCTGTCCCTCAACCAGGCTATGGGGCTCCACCAGGCCCTTACCAACCTCCCCAAGGTAACTATGGGTTTCAAGGGTCAATGGCCCCTCCCCCAGGGCAGTACCCTAGTCAGCAACCCCAATATCCTTATGGGCAGGGGGAAGCATTACAGAGTGCCCAGAACACATCCATGTTGTCTGCAGAGCCTGTAAGTAACTATAAAATGGTCACATGATTCAGTCATGTATGAGGTCATGTGGTTGCCAGCTGAATATGTTCAAAATACAAACAAGAATGTATCATGGTTCGTCTTAAAATGTTCAAACATGTTTAGCACAAAGTGTGGTTTGATTAATCAAGCCCTGGTTTTCTCCATTTGATATATAAACATGAATGAAAACCTGAAACTAGTGCAATTTGACATATAATTTTTTTATCAAAAAAATGATTTAACTAGTTTATAGCTTCTGTACTGGTGTGATTTACACAATTATTGGAAAAAAATCACTTATTGCTTTTAATATGTTGTTTGTAGACTAAATTCCACAATTTGCAATATTTTGAAAATCCTAAATTTTTAGTTGATTTAATTGCAAAGCTTAATTGAATTTGACACAGAACTAGCAATATGTACATTGTAAAGGGCTTGATTATTTTATAGTGATTGGTTGAAGATTGACGTTACTCAATGTGTGCATAGTCCAGTAGGCTAAATGTTAACTCTTTCAGGTCAAAGAAAATTACAAAATGTTTTTGCAAGAAATGCAAGAAAAAGAGGTGAAACTTTTCAGCAGCATACTGAAACTGAAATAAAGCCAACAAAAAAACTGCTTTATCAAAGAAAACATATTTGAATGGTGTGAAACTTACATAAACAGAAAAGACAACACTACATTATAATCTGTCTGATGCTTTTTCAACTCTTTCCTGTCCATTAGAAACCTCATTTGTAGACAGTCAAAGCTTAGAACTAATTTTATTTTTGTAGTAAAACTTCTCTGCCATACTGTAAAACTTTCAACTCTTTATTTCTTAATTGTGTTTTACTTGACAGTGAAATATTCACAGTTTTGAGTTTGCTTTTCCTCACATTCTCATCTTGCATGGCTGTCAGATCTTTTCAGATTTCAACAAAGCCCATGCGCTCTGCTAGCTCCAATAAGTTCTCAATATCTGGTTTTAAATATATATTATTTAGTTGATAGAATATACATAGAAAGATAATTACTGAAAAGTGTAGACATCAGATGTTAAGTGTGAAACTTAACACAAATTTGAAGTTGCAGAGTTTACTTTTATGAGTAAAACATGATGTTTGAATACAATGTGAGAAAGAAAATGAATCACGATACACTGCAATGTTGGTAAGTGTTATATTGATGTGAACAAATAACAATCCAACTGTTATTGCAATCTGCGTGCACAATGCATTGCTGGCTGGCATGTAGTTATGCTATATGTTGCAATGCAATGATATGCTTGTTATACATTGCTGTGTATGTCACATGACTATAAACAACCAATAACGTATATTCACATAGGAGTTTACTTGTTCATTTCCAAGGCTAATGTAGATTTCCCAGGTTATATGAGCCTAAGTGGAGTGTTGGTGCCATCGTATGTAGCAGGAGCTGGGTCCATACAGTCAGGCATGGGCGGTCAGGTAGCAGGTGTGCCGTGCTTCTCTATGCTGCATCTAGAACTTACCATGTATCAAATAGAGCAGTTAGCTATAAGGCTTGAACTGCTCACAATTATAACATATAACAGTAAAGTAACAGTCACCACATATTTGAAATGCAACAACCACTATCTTGTTGAAAAGAATATTTAGTTACAATTAAGCATTACTCTTTTTCTTGTCACATTCCTGTAGTTGATAGATAAACTATGTACATAACATTAATGTATACTAAGTTATATTACAGACTGTATACATTGTGGTTATTAACTCTAGATGCAGCTTTGATGATTGACGTTTCAGGACTGGACTTCTTATTGGCTGTTCCCTTAAACACAATATTTGCTTTTTTGTTTGTACTTAAATGTGTTTGAATGGAGCAGCAGTTTAAAGTTGGTTTAAAAAGTTGAGTCTTTCATTAGTGGTTTATGAAAGCAGTATATTTGTAAAACAAAATGGAAACAAATATAGTTAGCCTGTTAGCATTTACTATACACGTCTACTAGACAGGATCAGCTCCACCATCTTTAAACTTCTGTTCCGTCCAATATGTGTACAGCTAGTAATAATTACAGCCAACTTGTTTTGTTTTACTGGAATACATTGACCATCATTGATTGTTTTGTTTTACTTGATATACCATATTTTGTTGAGTGTTTCTTATTTTGGGGAGGAAAACAATGTTTTTACATTGTTTGATATTTGGCATTTTTTGTTGGATCGTGTAATTTTTAAAAACAAATGTCTCCAAAAGTATTTTCATTTTTCTCAAAAGTTCTCAAATGGAAAGTTGCCCTGTATCACTTTTGTTTTGGCCTTCACCTCTGCTTTAACACATTTGATACGTCTTTGGTATATCTTTTCATAGACCCAACCATTTAGCTGTCTCATTTTTATTTTCTAAACAAGAGACATAAACTTTTCACACATTACCATTGAATTGTTGTGACTGTTTCCAGTGAATCTAAGGCATCATTGTGAACTATTTTCACTGTTGCTTTTCTTACTGTTTGATTCATTCTTCTATGGCTGTCCCTACAGCTTCTATTCCATGATTGGTTCGTTCAGATACACCATGTGACATACCTCCTTCCACAATCTCAGGACTTCACACAATGGCTGATATGTCAGGCAGTTCTTCTTGGCTGACACTCATGTTCCAAAGTGTTTCATACTGGTGTGTGAAAATGTTCCCCAATAACACTTTTAATTTCTTTTGTTTCATAAGCATGCAATTTGGTTAAATAATACATGGGTTAATCTTATATTTAGTTTGTTGTTCAAAACAAAAACGTTATTGAATAACAACACAGAGTCTGTTATGTTGCAAAATATTAGTTCACATTTTATTAACAATCAAACTTTATTTGGTGCTTATTCATTTGACTGATTTTATTTTGTTAGAACTAGATTATTCTCGAGTGTTTAAGTAGCAATAGGACTTTAATATTGATTTATGTTACATAGATATATACATAGTATTACATAGTAGCTGTTATGTTTAATTTATTTTGTTAGTATATAGTCCTAACACACACTTTGCAATTTTAGGACAAACCCTCGCCAACACCAGTTGCTCCAAAGAGAGTAAGTTACACTTGAGTGACAACTTTTTCATTGACCTTTTTGTGTTGCCTCTTCACAGTGCTGAGTCTGTGAGACCTGCATCACCTGGGATCCATGTTTCAATGCCCCATTGTTATGTTGTTTTTATGAAGAGGCAATACCTTACTTACCGGTGCATTGTGAGTTTACAGTGTCTCACCTTTCTCTCCAATCTCTCCAGGAATGTCTTTAACTACTTTAACTACACCTCTGGACTTGTCTTGTTTAACTTTATGAATACCTTCTTGTTTGACACTGTTTGAAACCTTTCCTACATTACCTCTTATATCTCTCCTGCTCACAAGTGTTCTTTTTACCACAACAGAAGCCTTGCAGTGGACCTAGAACTGACATTTTTTAAAGTATGTCTTGTTGTCTTGCAGATTAAAAGGTGGATTGTCTAATGTGCATCCTTGGTTCTAAAGTTCTGAACGTGTCTTTGTTATTACTGATTGCAACATTGTCTTCTTTGGTGTCTTCTTAATCAGTAATACACTATGGTTGTTGAAAGTCTGCTTGTTCTCGAGGAATGTTTAACTCTTCTACCAAACTACTTTTATATAATACTGATCTTGTGCAATACTGATCTTGTGCAATATACTATCAACTTTATTAGAAGTCTACCTTGTATTTTGATAAACTTTCTTGTCAAGCATGAATTTGGAACCTTGGTGTATGTCCATGTACATTTTGCTCCTTCAATGTGACAGACTTTGAATGGAAGACATATTCCCTCTCTCATCTGATTGCTTGTGTTTTTATAACATTTGTCTATGTTTTTTTGTCTAAAAGAAAGCTTCTCTCCCTCGGAAAGTGGTAATAATTCTTTCTCTTCAATGTTTCAAGTTTTTTCATGTGTTTGTTAATGTACTCTTGTCATGATTTGGCATACTTGTATACTTGTAGTCAGTGTACAATGTACTTTTCATTATATATTATTGTACCATCTTATGTACATGTAATCAACTTTGTACTTTTATTGAATCAGATTATTGACATGGTAAATCTTATGTGTTTGTTTACTTTTGACCATGACAGCTATTTCTGGCTGGACTATTATCTACTTTAATTATACGTGTATTGTATTTGTTTGTGTTTTATAGATATACATATACTGTAATCATGTGTTCATCATACTTAAAAATTATGTTTGTTATGTTTTTTTATAAATTTGTGTATAACTTTTTGTAAACGTGTGAATGCATGAAAACGGCTTGTTGCAGAATGAAAGAAATAACCAATGGTTGTTATAGTTGATTAAATCTGTTGGTAACCAACCACTATAATGGATGTAAATCAGCAAAGGCTTCCATCATTATCTTATTCACACACATATAAATAATGTTATGTATGTTATACTAGAAAACAAAGCATACAGTCAAGTTGTTATAATTTAGTTATTCTTTAAAATTACACCATTGCAACAGATGTAGTCACTTAAAGCAGACATAAAGGAGTGCAGAAGTGAAAAGATGTAAGATTTCATAGACAATGAAAAATGCTGGGTGAAAGTGTAAAATCTGGAAAGACCTCATGCCAGACTGAATAATCTTTGTTTTTATTGATTATATTTGACCAACTAACTGTGTTTAGTCCATAGAATTTGGGGTGGCACTCACATATGCTCCTTGCACAAAAATGGTAGATTGTAAATGGCCTCAAATAATATGTGTCAGAGGAGAACTATATGTTAATGAACATATGTGTAGATAAAAACTGATCAACATGTTAGAGAGAGCCATATCAAACCTTTCACACTACCTAGATAGCACTGTTATATCTCATTTTCTTCAGTTCTCTCTTTCTAACCAGTTTGGATTGTCCTACTAACA
>ENA-OREC01002580-OREC01002580.1-marine-metagenome-genome-assembly--contig:-NODE-2580-length-10073-cov-8.676070_pt1 | contig 10073 bp, 6 predicted proteins | sample MGYA00248626_ERZ508543 | MGnify/ENA primary metagenome ERZ508543 (study PRJEB26211, sample SAMN05518279) | marine metagenome | isolation source: Puget Sound, Washington, USA | host: Bankia setacea...
CTCTCTCTCTCTCTCTCTCTCTCTCTCACTCTCTCTTTCACAAACACACAATTCCACATTCTCCAAACATTGTATTCACTCCACTGTCTTGACAATTCTTCCCACTGTTTTAATTCGCATCCATCTCGTTAGTTTCAATACTTCATCAACGTTGTAACACGTATCACTTCCTTTATCTTATCCACTCCCTTATTTTCATTTGATCTCTTTACACGCCCCTGTATTGTTAGCTTTTATTCATGTTCTCATCTCTCAGATGTCATGTCTCTGTTAAACGTTATCTTTGTTTCTACTATGCCCGTATATCTCTCTATTTTTAATGTTCTCTCTCTCTCTCTTTCTTTCTTTCTTTCTCTCTATACTATCTATCTTGCAATCTATATGTAAATACTACATGGTAGAACCAGTATGCCATGCCTGCATTTAGTGAAGGTTGTGCACATGTCAGCATAGCTTTGCTCTTTAACATCAGTTTATTAAACCCATCAACCTTTTCTTGTTATTTGCAACTCAGACCTTACATCTCTCACACTCTGTTCATACTTCTATCGCCGCTTAATGTTATATATATATCATGTTCAGTGCCCTTGCGATCGCTTTCGTCAAACGTGTGTCTCGATCAGTCTTAATATTTGTATTTCTCTTAATATCACTATTTTCATTCACTCTATCTCTCTCTCTCTAGCTCGCTCTCTCTCTCTCTCTCTATCTAACTCTCTCTCTCTCTCTCCCTCTGTAAATATATACATGTACTCTATATACACTAATCGGTCTCTCTTCTCGCCCCTCCCCCTCCCCCTCTCTCGCTTTTCAAATATTTCTTGTGACATTTGAATACTAAGGGTTCGGTATTTTGGTACTTTGTACATGTTGAGATCATGCAGAATACAAATATTAACACAAGTTGATTTAACTCTACAAGTATGTACACATTTTCCCAAAAACAAGCAACTTTTCATTCGTTTAATATGTTGTGTCGCGATATTGGCTGCTTTTGGATACCAGAGCGCCGGCTTTTACACCCGTAATAGACCGGGGACCAGCGCAGTGGAATCGAGCGGATGCCATTGCCCGACGAGCTGGAGAGCAAGATGACTGAGATATGTCGTTGATATCTGTTATGTGAACTAATTATACGCAGAATGAAACCTCTTTATATGAACATACAAATTGTGTACTTGTATCTAAAGTAGAAATACAATAAATATCAAAAGTGTCCCACAAGACTCAAAAGCAACAAGTGGTATCTAACTGCATGACTGGATGTATAATGGATGGGTTGATCTAAATCAATGCTTGGAAATTACAGAACATCTATAGAAGGTTGTGAATAATGTCCTATAGGTGTATAGACATAACTAATTTATAAATGCATTGATGGTGATGAATTATACGTTTAAGCACAAAAATAGTGGTTTTCAAATAATTTAACATACAATTATAGCTCCAGAAACACATACATTTTACTTGACTACATTTTGTCTTATATAAAGGACGAATTCGCACTGACTAGAAACAAACCTGATATGAATATAAAACGTCACCATCAATCAAGCGAGTTAATTATGCGAGACGAAGGCAAACATTGAGCCTCGCAAATTGTTAGATACAATTCATCTTAACGCAAATTTAACATTTATTAACGAATCAAACTGAACCCAGTATTGATAATTCCTGGCTTGGCAGACTCTCGCATACTTCTAGTCAAAGCTGTATAATTACATGACGAAGCTAGGACGGTATTGTATCTGGTAATTTATTTAATGTTAGAACGACTGCCCGATCATAAGACCCTGTATGTCTTTGGGGAAGGTTTAGATTATTGTCTAGTCGGAAACATTCACATTTTCCGTGTCAGAAAAATCGTATTTTCAGAGGCTCCTTGTTAAAGCATTGTCCACACATAATGTACGCTCATACGCTGTTATAACAAGACTACGAACATTAATTAGCTCTCTTAAGTACAAGTATGGTCATTGGTAACGTCCAAACGTATCAGATTCTTTACAACACGTGTGTAGTTTATAACATGTTTTCAAGACCTTTCATAATATTCGATATAGAACAATGTCAGAGTGACTGAACACTTTATAATCAAGTTCACAATACAACTAGTATACCGTTGATTAAAACTGCTAACGAGTGTATACAGAAAAGTTACAAGTCTACACAAGTCTACACAAGTCTACACACGTCTACACAAGTCTACACGAGTAGTTTGGTGGATTTCCTTAGCCCACCCTTTGAGAACAACTCAATAATCCACGTAATCGTCAATGCTCACAATGTTTAGAATAGTCTAAATGGTCATTTATCTTGTTTTAGTGTATAACCTTTTTTTTCTTCGCGTAATCAGTTTTTGGGAATTTCTATTTTATGAAGACAGCCAATATACCGGTGTATGGAAATAGTGCGGTGTATGGAAATATTGCGGTGTTTATAAAAGATTGCGCTGTTTGTCTTAAAAAAGATTATACACTCATATGCTTAGAATACATTTGTTCAGTACCTTCACCATGAAGACGCTACGGGATCTCGTTGTGCCCGCGCCCGTTGACGAGGATGAGGATACTGACAAATGTACTCTAACTATTACGTCACGATGTTTGACCATCCAAGTTCATTAGCACTAATTCACATTGCTTAAACAACACTAGTAATGTCGCGTTTCAAACGTCTTTGGTGCAGCCGAGGGTTCCTATATACATTTCTAGTGGAAACATTCATTATTAACGGCCTGTTTTGGCTTATAGTCATGTTTCTAGAGGTTAAAGACACACCATCCGTTGAGCATCCATGGAAGGTTCACTTTGGTTGGCATCCTTCACAGTTAATATCAACGTAGTCGACGTCCACAATAACACAATAAGCACATTGCATGTCATCTACGTACACCATTGGCGTCAGAGTTCTGTATTATAAGTACACGCCCAGTAGGTCTGTTCGTTTCTCCACACTATCACGTAACTTAAACATCATACACTACAATAATCCATGTGTTGCAGTAGCTGGTGAGTACTGACACCATCGTATTGTCCAGATCGCAAGTCCGGCAGAAGTGTAGGTACTCTGAAAATATATGTATGTAAAGTATGAATCCTACCAATAAATTCACATGACAAGAGGAAACGTCCCAACGAGTATCAATTTATCATCTTTGGAATTTATATAGACACATTTAGTGCTCATGGAGATCACGTGACAAATGTGTTAACATTGTAGTTGGTATTAAAAAGAATTGTTGAAAATATACCTAAATAGTTGCATTCTCTGGTTTAAATGGTAATGGAAGTTAAAATATTTTTTATTTTATATTAAAATATAACTTCGAGCATCCTAGAAGTATAACTTATGGCGTGTATTTGTTAATATTATAGTAGAGTTAAACATACGGATATAAGTCACTCACTTATATCCAATGAGTAGTTGTCACCTTGATTCGTCAGTTTGTTCAAGGCGGTGGCGGTGGAAGTCCTGGTGCCGGTGCTCCGGATTGTGGTTGGCGGGGTATCGCTACTCCAGCGTGCATTAGGTTAAACCTCCTTTGCAGCTTGTCACCGAGTACGTCAGCTATTTGATCGGGACTCCATCCAGCTGTTCGCAGTGTCGCAGCCTCGTTAGCTATGTCCATAGGTACTGGTCCAGCACGTCCACCCATGAGGTCTGATACTTGATTTGTGGTCATTCCTACATGCAGCAAAATCACAGGTAAATGCTTGTAGAGAGCGTTTGGACGAGGAGACAAGTACAATAGTAGAGGCGGTGATTGGAGTTGTTGGTGAGATAGTGCGTCACATAGCTACACGTGCATTAGAAGAGGCGTGTCTTCCACAAAGAATGAATACAGTTGACGGTGGCCAATCGAAAATACGTTCAGGACAAAAACAATCGAACGGCATAAATAAAGGTGTACATAGCTGCACAAGCAAGTTCCAAAATGGTTTGGCACGCCCCAGTTTATGGGTGGGTATGTTAACAACTCCTCCGCCCATCGCTGTTGCCTCTATAGTTGATATCGGGATTTGTGTCCACGAAGGCGATGCTACAATGCTAAGGCACTACTGTGCTGTAACAGTCAAAGAAATGTTCGTATAAACAATAGCAATGTTAAAAGTCAGCTTATACAGGCATGTGATAACAGATGAACAATCGAAGGATTGTCTTTAACATAGTGTGTAAGCTATTCCACATGCTTTTGCATAAACGTATTAAGCAAACTGATTAACAGGGTCCATGCGTTTCTATTCTATAAACACAGAAAACATAATCATGCTTAACTTTGTCTGACAAATATAATGAAGTGTAGAAGTTACTAGTATGCATGCCAATACTGTGGTGTATAAATTGTACTTATTGTTAAAAAACGTTTATTAAATTTATCTAACCGTTTTAATGTATCAAACGAAATGGGACTCACCTGGAATTAAAGGACGTCCAGGTCCCATTGGATTTATCATTGGATAAGGTGCTGCTCCTACAGCCCCGGGCGCTCCCATTGCAGGTGTACCCGCCGCCCCAACAGCTGCTGGATAACCGCCTGGTTGTGGATAAGGTTGTTGAGCTCCGTACACCGGCTGTAAGATACCGGCTTGTGACATACCGGCTTGTGCCAACGCTGGCAATGGACCCGCATTACCAGCTAGTTGTCCTTGGTATTGATTTTGTTGGGCGAATCCAGTAGCAACATGTTGCTGTTGCTGCATCGGTTGATGTTGTTGCAGTTGCTGTTGGATTGGTTGTTGTACATGTTGCTGAGGTAAGGTATTAATTGCTCCACCAATTGCGACGGGCGCTGACCCCGCGGCTACGACTGCAAATTGAGGTGGCATTGTTGGGGCGTGTGTCGCCTGGAGTACTGGAGCTTGTTGGACCGCAGCGAACTGTTGCGCGAATGCTGGCGTTGGCCGAGTAGCCAAATGTGCTGCAGGTGTTTGTAAATAACCGGCTGATACTGGCGGTGCTCTGTTTTGTACAGCTCTGTTCATTGGCTGAGCAGTGTGTGCTACAAAGTTACCCTGCACTATAGGTGCTTGTTGGACAAATTGGTTAAGAGGAGGCGCGGTCCGAATCCCCGGCTGTACTTGCTGCTGTATAGCGTGTGCAGCCGGTGCAGCGTTGTTAAACGTACCAGCAATCGCTTGATCTCCGTGTCCTACACTATTGGGAGCTATATGTTGAGGTTGAGCCACAGCTTGTGGTCGTAATCTTTGATTCCTCCTGCCATTTGCCTGTTTTGCCCGTCTACCGGTATTATTTCTGTTTTGATTTCGTCTTTGCTGCTGTGGTCTCCTTTGACGACGGTTTTGGTTTTGTCTACGCCTTGGCTTGGCTCTCTGCTGTGGTGCTGGTAACGGTTGTTGCACAAGCTGAATAGGCGGCTGTGTTTGTACTTGGAAATACTGCTGTGGCTGTTGGACTGTAACATACTGAGCTTGTGTGAGTTGTTGTTGTTGCACATGGGGATCGCTTACTAAAGCTGGTTCGTGAATAACTAACAACTGGGGCTGCTGTATGCGTTGTTGTTGCTGTACCTGCTGGTGTACCTGCTGTTGCGGTTGTAACATTTGTCGCTGTTGTTGATGTTGTTGTTGTTGTGGAATTTGTTGCTGTAGTTGAGGATGTTGTTGTTGTTGCTGTCGATGCTGTCGCTGTTGTTGTTGCTGTTGTCGTGGTGGATGTGCTTGTTCCGCCGCAATTCGTTGAGAATGTATTTGAAGTTGTTGTTTTAGCTCTTGTTCGATTAGATGTCTAAGTTTCTCCCTTAGCATCTGTTGGTTCTGTTGTCGAGCAAGTTCTTGTTGCTGTTGTTGCTGCTGTTGTTGTTGCTGCTGTTGTTGTTGTTGTCGTTGCATTTCTTGTTGACGTTGTTGCTGTTGTTGTTGTTGTTGTTGTTGAAGCAATTGTTGTTGTTGAATTTCGCGTTGCTTTTGTTGCTGTTGCTGTTGTTGCTGCTGCTGTTGTTGTTGCTGCTGCTGCTGCTGTCTTTGTTTCTGCCGTTGCTGTCTTTGTTTATGTTGTTGCTGTTGTATTTGTTGCTGACGCAATTGTTGTTGCTGCTGCTGCTTTTGTTGTTGTTGGCTTTGTTGTTGCTGTTGTTGAACTGGTTGTTGTTGATAAACGGGTTGCTGTTGCTGTTGCTGGTGATGCTGCTGCTGTGTTTGTTGTTGTATAATATGTTGTTGCTGTAACGGTTGTGGATGTTGTTGCAACTGCTGTTGTTGTGGATGTACGGGTTGTTGTTGTATTGGTTGTTGAACAGGTTGTTGTTGTCTCTGTTGATGTTGCCTCTGTTGTTGTTGTTGTTGTTGCTGCTGCTGCTGCCTTTGTTGATGTTGACGCTGTTGTTGCTGTTGCTGCTGTTGTTGTTGCTGTTGCAGCATATTTTGTTGTTGCACTATCTGTTGCTGTTGTCTAATATGTTGCTGTTGGAGAGGCTGTTGCTTTCGTTGTTGCATTGGGTTTTGTGTCTGTTGTAGAAGTTGTTGGTGACGTGTCGGTTGATGTTGTGGAGTTGGTTGTTGATGGAGAAGCTGTTGTCGTTTCTGCTGTGGTTTTGGCTGTTGCTGCGGTTGTGGCTGTGGCTGTGGTTGAGGCGTTGGCTGTTGTTGCAGAAGTTGTTGTCGTTTTAGCTGTTGATGTAACTGTGGATGTGGAGTTGGTGGTTGTTGTGCTATCTGTTGTTGAGGCAGAGGTTGAGGCTGGGGTGTTGGTGGTTTCTGAGCAAACGGTTGCTGTTGATGTTGGGGTTGTTGTTTTTGTAATGGTTGTTGTTGCTGCTGGTAAAGTTGTTGTTGTTGATGCTGAAAATGTTGTTGCTGAACAGGTTGCGGCTGCTGCTGAACAGGTTGCGGCTGCTGAGCAGGTTGTTGTTGTTGCTGTTGTTGTTGACGATATCGATGATGTTGTTTTCGAAGTTGTTCTTGATTCACCGGCTGCTGTTGCTGTCTTTGTTGCTGTTGACGTTGTTGTTGCTGCTGCTGTAATGGATTTTGTTGCTGTGGTGGTGGTTGTAAAGAGGGCTGTGGTAATGCCTGATGTTTTCGTTGCTGTTGCTGTTGGTGGGGCTGCTGTTGCTGAGGATAAAGTTGCTGTTGTTGGACAGGCTGCCGTGACTGCAGTGTTTGGTGTTGCGGAATAGGCTGTTGTTGTAAAATCTGTTGCGGATCATGTAATTGAGGTTGGAGTTGTTGCTGCAGTTGAAGTGGTTGTTGCACTGGTTGTTGAGTTAAGAACTGTTGGGGTTGTTGTTGCTGCTGTGGATATTGCTGAGGAGGATGTTGTTGTGGTTGTTGTTGTTGCACAAGTTGCTGTTGTTGTTGAAAATGAACCCTTTGTCGTGTGTGCGCCTGTTGGCGTCTAGGCTGTACGGCTTGGTTTGGAGGCGTTGGTGCTGCGTTTTGTGCGGGTATTTGTTGTGGAAATCCTCCTTGGTACAGCCTTACAGGTGCCACTGTAGCTGGTGTCTGTATGACGTTGAATGCAGGTGATGGTGTTACAGCAGGTATAAATCCATGCTGCTGTATTTGTTGTGGTGGTGGATACATCCCTGTATTAGGTAAAATGGCTTGTACTTGATTCGGCGGTAGAGCATATAAAGCCGGTGGTGGTGAAGGAATGGTTCCAACTATTTCACCCCCATTTCTGTGTAGTCCAAGTGAAGCTGGAGCAGCAGGGGCGACGGGCATCATGACTGCACCATATGGCGATGCTTGACCCGCCATAGGCAGTGGTGGACCAATTGGAGCATGATGACCGGCAAAACTTGCCGCTTGTGGAGCTAAAAATGGTGCGACTCCCTGACGATAACCAGGCGGTGCTGGAGCCCCCGGGGAAGGTTCAGGTAAAGGAACGCCTTCTGGATGAGGTACAGCAGCTACTGGAGGGCCCACTCTTGCTGTTGTAGGTGTAACTGGTTTGGCACCGCCAGCAGCTGGGGATGTAGTTACAGCTGGTGCAACGGTTGTGACAGGTACTCCAGTTGTAGTTTCAGGCGGTTCTGGAACAGGCGGAGGTTCTGGTGGCGCTAAGTGAGGATGCATTGCTGAAACAAGTGAGAGATACAATGTTTAACAACCTTGTATCATTATTCTACATGGATAACAAACAAAGTCCTAACCAAACCGTAGAACTAATGTTTTCACATTTCAAATTTTATTGGTTACGATTTAAAAGCCTCATTATTATTATTATATAAATAAAGAGGTATTAGTTTACTTATGTAAGTGCCAACTAGAAGCCTGACTTACCCCATCGTGCCTGTAGCTTATCTCCCAATATATCTGCTATATGGTCGGGACTAGTTTCTGCAGCTGCCATCGCCGCCGCTTCCATAGCTATATCCATTGGTACAGGACCGAGCCGACCACCCATAAGATCAGACACGATTCCCTCCGACATACCTGCAACACAGTTCATGTTTAGTTTAAGTTTCATGTTTTGACAAACAGGTACCATATAGCCGAACTAGTTTAAAATAAACATCTGTACACGATAATTGATGTTTTTGAGAAAATTCTACAATCAGTTTGTATTCGTAATATAATTGGTCGACGAGATGCAAGACAAACAATAATGCAGATTTTGACAATGAATCCCATATAATCTTGTAATGTTGGATTACGACATCTGTTAGTTGTTCCCTTGCGTATAACAGATGAACCTTACATACCAGGTACATATGGTCGGCCCTTTCCCATTGGATTATTCGAGTACACTGCTGTTGTCATTCCCGTCGTGCTAACATCCGGCGGTAAAGTAGTAGCTCCTTCTGGCGCCGCCGCCGCCGCTGCCGGCGCATGCTGTTTGCGCCGTCTAGGTCTCTGAGCAAAAGTTGGAGTAACCGCTGTGAAAAATCAAACAAAACGGGATTAATGTAGACTAACACGTATAATGAAATGTAATCGTTTGTTAGTAAATGTATTTTCACACTTGTGTGTGTTTTGTTTTGTTTTTGTATTACATTTTGTTACGAGAGAGCTTGTTTGACATACATACCAGCTACCATAAGACCATCATTTTTTTCGATAGTGAAATCGCACCCACGTCCGTTACTGGTACCAATCAGCACTTATCATTGAAGATAACGTTTCTTTAATGAGTGTCGAGCTCACCGAATGACCAATTACGAGTTTGAGTCTAGAGTCCTAATATTGACGTTCATACAGTGTGGCTTATTAGCGACAACATTTCCTATACCACTAAAACACAACTTGTTCAACAAATTATACCAGAACTAGATACCCCAGTAAGTAAATAAGAGCAAATGATTTACATAGCAGATATCGAAACACGGTGGTCTTCTGTTCTTTATATTTGTTGTTTTATATCGCCAAAACTGTTGTCAATGATGTTCATTTACTTCACATGTTTAAGATATGCTATGTGTGTCATAGATTAGGATGACGAATATTTAAAACATGTTTCAGATTCCTTTTTATTAACCTCTTGATGATCTGAACAAAGTTGCTGAACGCTCTATGGCAAAATTATATTAGAATTGAAATGGAAAATGTTTGGATGTTAGGTGAAACAGGAATATAGCATGGAAGATTAAAGAAGATGAACGTGTGATAGTTTAAACAAACGTTAACTACAGAAATTGCAGAACATAAATTGACTTGGTATTAACTATAAGATAAATGTTATTAAAAGTCGTTGAACATGACTACAACCAAGCTCTAGGGGAAATATTGCGACAGTCAAACTACAAATACACAAATAACGTGACCCAATTCAATTAGTATTCAGATTAGAGTTTCACTCAATAAACAGGTAATTAGATGGTAAATGGAATCCTAATTAACAGATTATTACATTGTTTAATTAACATAATGCTTCTGTCACTCATCACGTGTCAGACGTAAGATTGATTTCACTCAGATGTGTATTTCCCTGTAAATAATCCTGTTTGTGATGTCTAAGTTACTAATCGTATGTACATGTATTAATCTGTATGCGTATAATGCTAGTCCTATCTGTGTAGTTGTGGCTGCTGTTATTGGTTTTATCTCTGGCATAATGGCATATTTCCCTGGTGAAATCACCTATTTCTATTTATAATGTTATGTACACTG
>ENA-OREC01002581-OREC01002581.1-marine-metagenome-genome-assembly--contig:-NODE-2581-length-10072-cov-13.541471_pt1 | contig 10072 bp, 2 predicted proteins | sample MGYA00248626_ERZ508543 | MGnify/ENA primary metagenome ERZ508543 (study PRJEB26211, sample SAMN05518279) | marine metagenome | isolation source: Puget Sound, Washington, USA | host: Bankia setacea...
CTATGACTACTGCTGGATGATCCTCTGGTACCTCTGTACAATGGTAGAGTATCACTTGTATGATAGGCACTGAAACACACATCAATAAACCATCAATCACACATCAATCACAAATCAATCACTCAAAATAGACACTTAAACTGAGAAACATAGACACTAGCATTGATCTAGTTTCAATTATGAGTAAAATCTGTGTTGAATTCATCCTTGAAGGTAACCATATACTAAAACACCCTTTTTTATATTGGGAAATTTTAAACATGAGATCCACTATGCACACTGCCAAGGCAAAATTCCAAGATAATTGGAATATAGTCTTGGTGCTCAATGCATTTCTCAAAAAGTAGTTCATTCTGACAAAGGTGAATTGATATCTTTAAACTCATTTCTTTATAATAAAACATATCTCTTTTAGCAATATGTTCCCTAAATACTTCTTTGTTCTGCTAACTACCCTGTTAATAATAAATACAACTTCTTGTTATAATATCCACTTCTTATACTACACATCGCTGTCATTACCAGAAACTCTGTCCTTAATAAAAGTACGTCTAAAATGTGTAACATATATAACTAACTATTTTGCATTAATTGTAACAGAATTCTTTTAAAGATACACTAATATGCATAATTTCATAGAAAGCACTAGCTTTCCTGTTGAAGTATCTCCTTATTTTGTTAGGGAATCAAATATGTCCTGTCTAAATAGTAAACAATGAGCTGTTAATAAAAGCTAGGACAATAGGCATGACTAACAGCCTTAATTGGAAGCAGTACACACTTGAAACAGATGTGTATGGGAGTGCTATCTGTGAAAACACTTGCAAGGGACGTAATTCACACAAAGCTATTATACACATATGCACTTAAAGGGAGGTAATTCACACAAAGCTGTTATACACCTATGCACTTATATATCACATTTCACCAACATTTACACACCACAGGGAACACAAGTACACAACGAAGCATATAATGTACACAAGCATCTTCATCAACTATTTCAAACATGCCACGAAGCACAGAAACACATCTAACAGCTTATAAAACCTACTCTTGAACACATTTACATAATAGAACATAAAGAACTTCATTTTATACTGTAACATTTTTACCCAATTAGTAAAACTGAAATATTTTTTCCTCAATTATCAAATCTTAACAGGTCTTTCAAACCCTTTTTATGCTTTAGATTGGCATTCTAATTGTATTTTCGATTGAAATAAATTACACTTTTTTACAGTTTTACGGATTATTACAAATGTTGAACATGAAGCTGTAAGTACAGTTACTTTATGTCAAGCCCTACACATTATAACATGCATAGATATGCTAGTTTTCAATGGTTTTAGAGAATACAAAGCCTACAATTCTGTCCAAGCATAAAGCATCTTGATTTAAAGCTGTTCATTTGTGTTAAATTTGAAGCATTTCCATGTTCATAAGCTTGCAGTATACTGACTACATTTGTTCAAGCACTCGTTAGTTTACAATTAACAATGCAGTTTACAAACAAGAACATCTATGGAATTTAATTCTTTGCTCTGACTTGTTTCCAATATCACAGTATGTTTTATACAACCAGGTTAAAGGTTTTATGATGGTCAGGTTAGCATACATGTCGTTAACAAGATCTTATCTCATGGGAACACTCAATAGTGCGGGTAATAAAATATAAAAAACTGTCAGGGAAAAAATACAAGTTAACACCAATCAGGGCGCAAACTGTTGAAACCTGTAATGCATTTTTCTTGTTTTCACTACACCCATGATAAGCATGACTAGATTTTGACGTTCTTGTCCTGACCATTATTTAACAACGTCATGGTATACTGCCATATTAAAGGCTGTAAGTTGCTCATTAAAACTGTCTAGCTATATATAATAGGGAGTATACATTGATTGAATATGATAACTAATATGCAAATATAAAGGAAGCAAGTAACATATACAACCAATTTCCCATTCATTGACTATATTCACTGTATGCTTGTATAGTTTTACACATTTTTCTTTCAGCTCTATACCTATCAGTCTCTTCTTCGTCTTCCGTTGTCTCCAGAACATACTCATTCACATTTTTCACTTTTGGCGGCGCGACATCATCAATAGTTGTCTCCCTTGGTTTAGCGGCTTCTTTTGTTTCCGCGGCTTTCTCGGCAGGCTCACTAGATACACTGTATTTAGAGCATTGGGGTAAGCAAATATGAAGCTCAAGACAGTGTAAGGGAAAATACTCAAACACATGTTGATGCTATAAGCTGCACAGTTGTAATACCTGCATGAATACTGTTTTTTTAATGAAAACCACGAAAGCTAATATGAGTTAAAATAAGTTATCTCGCAGCCTCTTGACGTTTTCGATCTAGGACAATTTTAACTATATTTAACATTCAAATATATTTACAGACACTTGTGTTAAAAACAAAAGCTGCAATGGAACACTAGCATATCTCCTAAGGTTGGAAATTGTCAAAGACACAGTTAACAATTCAGATACATGTGCAAAGTTATAACATCAGCACTAAGGGATTTTCTGTATCAAAACAACTACAAAGCAGTTAAAGTACAATATCAAAACACAATACTGTGAGCAAACTGGGTGTACTGATTGAGGGTAACAGCAAGTAGTCTTAATTAGCCTTAATTACACCTGAACTTGCTCTAAATTACGAGAATCTGAGACATGTAGGCTTCTTTGTCTTTGTAAATACCATCCAGACTATGACAGGAACCAAAGTTATTCACATTTAATTGTAAAAGTTGTGCGATTGTTACTGCATGCTTACAAAAACAGACTATACAGCATCAAAAAAATATTTTTTCACTTGGGAAATTGAGGTAACTGCCGTATTGATGTTTATTATCAGTTATGTGGTAATTAATTAACTAAAATATTGTTGGTTATAACTATATATCCTACATGTAGTAATCTGTGTTTTAGATATTAATAGAATGAAGGCGTTACTTACAGGTATTAACTTAGCAAATATAACACAGCAATTTCATGCAAGTTTGTTTCCTGTTTTTAAACACATGCACTAGAACAGGGTGAGGTATTCTACTGGCCCTTCTTTAAATAATATAGGTATTGTTTGGAATAATGTTCAGTCAAAACTAATGTCTAAAGTATAGTTGACTTATAATCTACTATTACTAAGAAAGTAAAAGCAAAATAGCAAAATATACCAATATCACAGATAACATAATATGCATACATAAAATTGGATCATTATGTCCACCAGGTATTTAATCGAAGTTTAAATTGGACTTATTAAGAAAATTGTCAGCTTATCTCTATTTAAATTCTTTATATTTATGTTTATTCTATTTGAAATATTTTCTATGATTGATTCTAATTTTGCAAAAACAATTAACCATAATTAGCAGATGAAATTTAAAACATGAAAAGCTAAAGAGGAACTAATCTACCTATATTTGGGGAAAACAAATTATACCAAACACTGTGGATGGGTGGTGGATAACAGGGTACAATATTTAACACTCCACGTAAATGTGTACAACTAAAACACTGCACTCTACCTTGTTGTATCTGAGATTTCCGTCTCCCTATTTTTCTTCTCTGGTAAGTCTACCTTCAGGCCAAGATCTGACTGAGATCCTGGAATAAATGTGAGACTTGTTATCAATGAGATTACGTATACAGGGCATGTCCTACTGCCCTGACCAGTGGTGGATGAAGGACAAGTGGAATTTTCGAAATCTTAAACATTTTTTTCTTGTTTTTACCATACCCTATGACACATAGGACAAGTAAAGATTTTGAAAATGTTTGTGCCTTGTTATGATACATCTGTAACAAACACTCCTTTTTATTGTTTACACATGGACTGGAACTCAGTAGAACTTGTATATAACAGAACTGAAATAGGGTTATATATGGGAATAGTCAGATATTTTGTACTAAACTATGTGTGCATATTGTGAAGCCTGGCAAACCATTTTTTCTACGCTCTGTTAGATATCTGAGTTCTACAGCATCATCACAGCACTAATGTGTATCTTTCATTCACATATAAGTTCTGTTTTGTAAGAACTGTACATCAATCTCTACTCTTTACATATCAAGCATTCACACAAAAATGACACTAGCTTATCATAGTTCATGCTTTCTTTTTTCTAATCACAGAAAACGTATACCAAATAGTTGATTTAATTATTTCATTAAGTTTAGTTTGATTGTCAAACCAGCAATTTATAATCCCTTCTTGGAAACAACCAGTACTAACCAATGAGGTTAAAGTTTCTTGGTCAAGGAAACAACGGGAGTCTTTGATGGGGCTTTAACTCATGACTGACAGATTACAAATCAGATGCTTAACCCAATGTGCCACGCCACCTAAATCCAACATTTGTTTATCTGCAGTAATGTAACACTTGGGATTATAAATTGCTTTGATCAGTACTTGAAATAGCTCAAACTAATACTACATGTAATTTCTTAAATTCGAAAGGTCTACTAAATACTTAAAAACAAACCTCTGAGAAACTAAAACTCAATGAGCATTACCTTCCACTTTCTTCATTTCCTCATCACGTTTGGCCTTTAATATATTGCACTTCAATTGATCCGACGGTATACTGCCTGCCCCTACTGAGAACTTGGACTGATTGTTCTGGTATGTATTCACATCCTTGGCTGAGGGTTTCACTGTGGGCTTGGGTGGTATAGCTGGGCTTGCATTGTCGAGACCTTTCAACCTTGCCTGGGCAGCCTCGGACGCATCTGTAGTAAGTAACATAATAAATGGTCCATTTAGAAAAACTTCGACCAATACCCCAAATCTATATTCCTATTAAACCCTTGATAGTATGATTCCTATTTTAGTCTGACCACATGAGTTTATAATAAGTTTCAAGAACACAATAACTTACAAATATTTGTAATAGCCAAACCCAATTTTGCAAACTACATGTATAAGCAACCAAGACGTTGAACAGAGTAAGGTTTGAAATGGCATTTAACAAATTTGTTCGATACTAACATAGGCTCCATCGCATGTTTTTATTTGATCATTCCTGCTTAATAATGGCAGTAATCATTAACTTTTTGGCACATTTTCAAATGATCACTTTTGTTGTATACTAAAGAGTAAAATTGGTCTTATAAACATATTTTTGAAACTTGTTGTCCATGCAGTCGATAAATTGCATACATCAAATTAAAGTTATTTTTTATTACCTTTCAGACTAACTTCACTGCTCACTGTCCCTATAGGAGATGACGTTGATGATTTACTGTCTGTCGGAGATTTATCCCTATTCTTCTTTCTCGTCAATGTACTGGTTCCCTCTGCAGCTGCAGCACCATTAGGTAAAGATAGGGAACCAGGTTTGGACCTTGTTGGTGTTGTTGGGGTAACAGAAGAGGTTGAAGGAGTCGGCTCTACACCAATAGTAGTCTCAACCTTTGTCCTGGTAAAGTAACATCAAAATTATAGTCTTGGGACTTGGTTATTAAATAATTTACCATAATGAATCAAAGTTGGAAACAATTGACGTTTAGTTACAAAGAACACATTTTAACACTTTACAGGAGAGATAAAGTTTATATATGATAGCTGATAGTTAAACAGTTGAGAATTCCAGTCACTGCTGGTCAAAAACTAAATGAACAAATAGAGTGAACATTAACATGTCTGTTTAAACCACAACTAAGGTTTCTTTCACAACAAAATGAAATCACCACTGTACTTTATCAAGAAACTGAGAACAGTAACTCAAATATGAGGATATAAGCCATTCTTACATGTTGTCATATTTTTTTTAAATTCTATTTTTTTAGAATTATGTATATTGACAAATAAAATTGCACATACGAGTTCCTCTCCTTCTCTCTCCTCCTCCTCTCCTCCTGTCTCCTCATGGCCTCCTCTCTCTCACGCTTCTCATAGGTAGGCCTCCGAGAGTAACGTTTACTTGCTGTACGTTCAAACTTTACACTTCGTCTCGCACGATTGGTCGAGGCAGCCTGGAACTCTGTCCTTCCACTGAAAATAGAACCAAAACAAGAAGATAGAAAGATAGCTAATCTATAAATGAACTCTGAAAATATCTTATCGTCTTGAAGAGTGATTTTCTTTAAATCGGGGTGTGTTTTTTACCATACTCTATGATGAGCAGGACAAGAAGAGATATTACGAATGTTTGTGCACTGACCAGCTAACTCTTACCTGTGGATTGTATTTTACTGAATGGACACTCAATGTTTGACACATCAACTATTGGAAACAAAGTCTGATTGAATGTGTCTCTTCATGAATATCCTATGTACTATGTACTACTATATGATTTCTAGTATTTTATTGTTACGGCAATGTTTATACATTAAATAAACTTTTTGAATAGATTAGCATTAACTAGGTTACTCAAGACAGAAAAATGTGTCGGTTCAGTAAAAATAGTTGAAATTTCACAATAGGCAAACAACTTTTTTTTTGGACCCATACAAAACAATCCTTTGTCATCTCTACCAACCTGTATCTAAACCTAGATCCCATACGTATGAAGTTTTGTTTGGACCCTCTATCCTTCACTGGACCCTTCAGTCGGAAGAATGAGTGATGCTCAATGGCGCACTTCCACAGATGTTTACAGGCTCGATCGTTGGGCATACGAAACACGAAAGTATGCTCCTGTTCACGACCCTGCAGAATAAAAGTACCAAAAGATGAGAAACTAATACTAAGAATATGAAAAAGCAATGATATGAAAAGTATTCTATTAGGATATTGTTAGCTGTGGTTCAAGCTGGAAGCCAACCACGGACTCATACAGGCTGATTACCACTGTGAACCCGCCATCACCAGAGCTTACTGGGATTAAAACAGGTCGAAACACTCTTTGAAGGATAGTTTCCGGCAGAGAATATCTTCGACTTATCAAGTACTGAAACTGTATAAGGCACATTACAGTGAAACTACAAAATACACAAAGAGGCAAATACACAAAGAGGCAACTATTTTCTTCTCTTTTTCTTTCAAACAAGTAACATCTTCATAGCTATAGGTTTCTCTCTACTTCTAACTTATACATAGAACATAGAATCACTTGAAATCTGGGTTAAAATTTAAACTTTGATAATAACAAAATAATGGGAAGATTGAGCTGCTGTACACTGTATCTCACCTCATCATCATCCTCCACTACAATCAATGTAAGCTTCTTTCCCTTAAAGTCTAGCCGAGTAATCTTTGGCCTGAAATAAAAACACATTGCACAGGTAAAGACATTTGCAGAGCGGTACAGTTCAGAAGTTTGAGGGTTGACTTAGGGATCATTGCGTCTCAGGTTCAATCATAGTAGCAGGCTATGTAAAAGACTCCGAACATTCAGTCATGACTGGTCACTAATGAGTGGGTCCAGTTGAAGACATCAGAAAATTCACAATAAACAAAGAACTAAATATTATTTCTGACCAGTAAGTCTTTCACCATCTCTGCAGTAGACACCATTTGTATAGCACTTCAGTGAGTATATTTAAGCAAGAAGCATTGTTGTATTTAGGCCCAGGCAGGTGTGTGTATCTAGACAAGACACATTCTTCTATGTTGTTACTATTGTGTATTTGAATTACAGTTGACCACACCTCTAGCTGATAAGCCACATCTCTGTACCTGTATGTGCTGCATGCTAAATGTATAGTTTAGTTCTTGAATATACTTCCATGATACCTAGTACTAGTAATAAACATTAAACCATTGAACAGTGTTATTATTTGTTTGTAAACACAACAGTTACTACCTATTTAGCTAAATGATCTAAATGGTGTTAGAGCAGTTATTCATAAGGCTCCTGATTACTTGCTCCATACACACTCAGTTTTCCTTCCATGATTTAAGTGAGTATGTTACAGTCTCACAATCAAACAGTGGTGAGTAATGGTTAATTGTATGGAAGGATTTGAGCCTGATTTTACAAACTACAATTAATAAGTGTAAACTAACACTGAGGGCCTTGTAGCAGATTGGCATTAATGTTGTATAAGGTCCTTCATCTAATAAAAGTACAAACAAACATTACAATACACAAACCCCATATTTTCCAGAAATTGCACTTTTGTGACTATGTTTGTTTTGACAAGCATAAAACTTTTAACATGAAACAACAGATTCATTCTAGACACATATAGCAGTAAAAAGTGAGTGTTACCAGAAGAAGAGTCCAATCTTAGTGTCATTTTCAAACACCAGTACACCAGTGGGAGTGAGTCCAAGATGATACAGGTGACCATCTTTACCCTGGAAATATAACATTTAAACATTCATTGACATACTATACAAAACCCAATTATAAATATGAGACACAATGCTAGTGTATTATGAGGCATACTTGAAATTAGCGCTATCGCTGATTGTGTTGAGTGTATACCCTCTATTCAGGCTTTGTCACAGGAAATAAGGTATGTAGATTTTGATAAAGGGGCATAACTCCAGAATAGTTTGACCAGGCCTCATAAAATCACATGTCATGCACATCTCTATGTTATAGGGGTCATGTGACACAAGTTTCATTTAGATGACTTGAAAGCTGTGGGAAGACTTTGAGATACAACATTTTACCAACAGACCCGTCTGACCGACCGACTGTCTGCCGACTCCACAATAACCCCCACCCCCATTTCATTATTTAGGGGTATAGTTTCAATTTCAGCATTGTTAAAACCATAAAATGGAAGTTGTAATATTACTCTCAGATAAATCATTGGGTCTTTATGTTGCCATAAGAATCACAAAAATCATGTCTTCTTACCATTACATCATGCATATCCACACCGTACATTTCTAACCACTTGGCCTTCTGTAGATAGTTTAACTCTGCTTGTGCTGGTGTCATCCCACTGCAAGTACACACACTTTACTGTGAGACCATTCTTTCCCCTACCCCACATTTCAACCACCCATTGTATACAATACTCAGTGCCACAGTGAACACTGATTTAAGTATTCTTTACCCTGTGTTCAATGTAGTTTGTTTAAAATCAATTATGTTCATTGATGTTCAATTTTCGAATCTAATTTTTGCAGACCTGAACAAAATATGCCTAAATATATTACAAGAAACTTGATAATGGATATAATACCACAAAAAATAGGGTCCTTTACATTTTTGGAAATTTATTGAAGAAACAATAGTCTTCGTAACTTTAATGCTTATGAACAATAGAATGCTTGCTTTAACAGTTTTCAAAATTTGTTTATATAGATTTGCAAGTTTACACAATTATCAAAGTTCAGCCAGATTCTCCACACAATAGAAACATTATTGTAACATGTGTACTTACAGGTATACAGTTTTCTTAGGTCTGAGAATAGTTCAATCTTTGAATTTAAATTACAGATCTTTAGATAAAAACAGTAAATTCTGAAATACAAATGGGTCAGAGGATCTCCTTAGCTGTTAATTTGTCTTTATTTCACCATGACTTCTGCCAGTGTTGTGCTGACCAATGAAGCATGCTAGGTGCATCTACAAGGTTCTACAAAGTTAAAGCTTACATACCTGCACTCTTTGAACTTTTCCAGAAATTCCATCTCCATATCCTCTGTCTGATTCTTGACAAAACGGAACTCTGAGATATAGCTGAGTGTATGCTCGGCCTCTTCATAGTCTCCCAACTCAGCTGTAAAGGGAAGTAATCAAGTGAATCCACAACTTCAGATAAGGGGAAGTAATTAGATGAATCCACAAGTTCAGTTAAAGGGAAGTTATAAGGTCAATCTACAAGGTCAGATAATCGCACAAGAGCAATTAAAATATTGACACAAACATAAAGGCAAAAGTAAATGACAGTTAGATATGTATGGTGTACTTCTACATATTTAAATGAGAATAACCTCAATTCCTTGAGAGTATCCTGCAACATGGAACTGATGTGGAGTTCAAGTGTATTCATTCTAGGGTTTTATCCTCAGCACCTGGAGAAAAGGCAAGCAAAACTGACACTGGACTGGATACTGTTTACTGGACTGGATACTGTTTACTGACACTGGACTGGATACTGTTTACTGACACTGGACTGGATACTGTTTACTGACACTGGACTGGATAC
>ENA-OREC01002582-OREC01002582.1-marine-metagenome-genome-assembly--contig:-NODE-2582-length-10072-cov-12.378789_pt1 | contig 10072 bp, 7 predicted proteins | sample MGYA00248626_ERZ508543 | MGnify/ENA primary metagenome ERZ508543 (study PRJEB26211, sample SAMN05518279) | marine metagenome | isolation source: Puget Sound, Washington, USA | host: Bankia setacea...
AAATTCAGTCACATTAAAGGGCAGGTGATTCTAATATACTTTCTGTACCACTTGAAGAACTCGTTAACATATTTAAAATCACACAACTTACGTTCTTGATCTCGCTATACTGCGATAGACCATACTCTCCCCTGAAAATGATTGAAACATATTGTTCACAGTAGCATTGGTTATATATAATATAGGCTAAACTTCACTAACGGGCATCGATTTCATTGCACATTGATTATGACAACACATACCACTAGAGCAGTCCATGTACCTACAATTTACACCGTTTTAAATGAGGAAAAAAATCAAATCAAAATAGTGTCACATGAAAGAGAATTTAGCTGCCGTCAAAAACAACCCTGAAACAAATTTTAAAACACTTACAACTAATGGGCCTAAAAATTTGTAATAGAATAAAACTGGTGTGTATGAAACCAATGATTTAAAAACACAGGTCCTGATACAATGTAGAAGAGTTGTCACTGATACCTCATTCGTTCTATACAGGCTACATTGGTAAAGAAATGAAGCCTTGACTTACAATTCCCTGCCGAGACCTGACATTTTATATCCACCAAATGGAGCTTGAGCATTCACAACTTCATAGCAGTTAACCCTGTAATAGAAATGTGTGTCATCAGTCAGTTTAGTTTAATAATGAGGTTATATATTACAGGTTAGTTTATACTAATTTATTTTAGTTCGATTGTGAAACGAGCAATTATTTGCTTATGTAAATCACGCCCGAACCTGTTCCTGGAACCAACCAGTACTTACCAATGAGAGTAAAGTTTCTTGCTCTAGGAAACAACGCGGCCTTTGATGGGGCTTGAACTCACGACTGACAGGCATCCACAGATCACGAGTCAGACGCGCTTCCCACTGCGCCACACTGTCTCCTCATATTACAGGTTAAACACTTTAAATGATCTTATATAGAAAGCAAAGTTTGCTATTTAGACCACACATGGAACGGACAATTTAATAATCTTAATAATGAATCGATTGTTAAAGTTAGACCCAATTACATATAAAATAGCTGTTAGAGACCGACAATGGGTGATCTAAATACATGTAGTGGACCAGTCTTGATACCGAGGAGTTCTACATCACTCACAACTCCTAATTTAATGCTAATTGGATAAGCCTCTTTGTGTTTTAACCATCATTAGAAAAATATAAAAGACATTTGGTCATGGTGAAAATTTTACATAGCATTGAAATTCAGGATCTGTTCCTTATTTTCAAAACAAAGCGAATGAGGTTCTTCTAATAATAAAACTGGTCTTAATAGAGAGTAGACTTTAGTATCAAGTGGCCTTAATAGCAGAATGTTCCTATGAAGTGAATCAAGTAAGCATAATCAACCTACCAGACAGAACCAGCCTTTATCCCTTGCACATATGTCATTGCCGTGTTTAAATCATTCGTGAAGATGGCCGCAGCAAGTCCATATGTTGTATCATTGGCTCTTTCTAATACCTCTTCCATTGTTTTAAACTTGAAGATACTCTGCACAGGTCCAAATATCTACAACATGAGAAAACACAATTTATATACAGTAAAGTTTCGCTATAGGTAAACAACAAGCATTGTGCCTTGACATTTTGGCCTATTCCAAACATAGTCAATGTTATAGGGTACTCCTGTGTGTAGACAATGGTAGTTTCTTGTGATTATTCAGTGCTTTTAACTGGGTGTATACTAGACAAATCTCGATTTTTAACTTGTCCGCCCTATTTTAAGGTAGAGTCTAAGCTAACACGTGACTTCGCGGCTCAATGCTCGCTGTTTGCCTATAATAAGACAACCTTCCGGCCGACAAAATATGGTCTTTACACATAGTTTGTTTAAATAGACACATCAAATTAAATTGATACAAGCTGTTAGAACAGACAATATGTAGTTTTTAAAGCAGACTGGTTTCAATATTGAGTGGTCTTACTAGATGTGCTTCACTGTACAACTGTACCTATTTATACAAACCTGAGTTCATTTATAAAACCCAACTGAGGTGGGCATTTTAGTACTTTTCTTCCTAGGTATATTTTACTTGTTTTTATTTTAAAAATGGACTGTCACAAGAAATTAGACTTCATAATTTGAGCCATTTTTTCCAAATTTATTTTGTTTCTGCAAGTATTTCATGTTGAACAAAGAATAGCATGTACATTCAGGCTTTAAATAATGGTTGAATTAATGAGTTAATCCTAAAAACTAACTACTTGTGGCCAACAGAAACATTTCCAGATTTACATTGTTGTTTGTTCACCTCCTCTCTGGCAATCCTCATGTTATCTTTTACTCCACTAAACACGGTTGGTTGAATAAAGTACCCCTTGGTGCCATGACGCCCTCCACCACACTCCAGCTTAGCCCCTTCCTCCTTCCCAGCTTTAATGAGTCCCAGAATCTTGTCAAACTGCACATCATCAATCTGCAATACAATAATACAGTGATCATAGCTTGTATGTTTATAGTATAATTAACCGCCTCATTGATAGCCTAGTGGTAGAGTGCTGGCATCGAGTGCAGGAGGTCCCAGGTTCAATCCCCAGACAAGGACCGCCTCATACCAAAGACGTTATAAAAATGGTACCAATAGTTCCCTTGTTTAGCACTCAACATTGAAGAGGGAAATACTCGCTCTTTGTCAAGAATTAAGATTAAATGTAATGGATAAAATCTGGGATAGAAAATCCTTCGAAGTCGGACGTCATTGGCCGTTGTGGTGGGGATGAAAAAACGAATGACCACGCAGAACCGACACCAGTCAAATGCTAAAAAATATATAATAAAATAGTATAATGTACTCTGTGTAGTTATATTCTGCACACACAAAGGATTCTTTTTTTCTACAAATGGATCTGATTTCTTTAAATATAATAACATGCATTTATAATAACATACCTGAGGTCCATTCTCTGGATTGTCCCAGGGGTCTCCTACCGTCCTACGCTTGGCTCGCTCCACACTCTTGCGTACAAACTCATCATATATATCCTCATGGACAAAGGTTCGAGATCCAGCAATACAGCACTGACCCATGTTTGTCATAGCAGCCTCGTTAGCTTGGTCAACAACCTTGTCAACTGTAAAGCAAAGTAATCATAAACGTTTGAAGTGTGAGAGCAAAAGGGTTCTAAGTGCTATTGAATATAGAAATAGATTGAACCATTTTCCATTCAGCCCTCGAGTTACTGTCTAAATATTACACATATAAATATCTTCAACCTTCAGTTTATAGTAACAAATACATTTATAGTAAAGTTATCAAAAACACTCGGTATTAAGACCGCCTATTTTTGGCCCAAAACTTTTAATTTTATTGTATTTGGGTCCCACTATTAAGATTGGCTTGCTATGAGGCCACCTTTTGGGTCAGTCCCAAGGGTGGTCTTTATAGCTGAACAACACTGCATTACACATTACACATATCAAAATATGGATCAAGAAAAATCCTTTCCCTGTTTTATTTCGCTTGTAAATAAGCCTTAGTCAGCAAATTTAAAAATTACAATGTAAACGTTCAGCTTACTGTCTACATCAGGGAAAATCACATTTGGACTTTTCCCTCCAAGCTCAAGGGTGATGCGCTTCAAGTTAGAGGATCCTGCCGTCTGCATTATCACCTGACCAACCTAAAATACAAAAGAAAAACCTCACTTATAGATCACCTTTAAAGTAAGACTCTTTCAAAGATATAGGATGTGATTACAATACATGTAGCGAGTATCTAGTGCGGGAGGTCCCGGGTTCAATCCCCAGTCAAGAACCATGTCATACCAAAGACGTTATAAAAATGGTACCAGGTAGTTCCCTTGTATAGTACTGAACATCAAAAAGGGAAATACTGGATCTATCTCAAGAATTAAGGTAAGAAAATAAATGTAATGGATAAAATCTGGGGTAGAAAATCCTTCGAAGTCCAAGGTCATTGGCCGTTGTGGCGGGGATGAAAAAACGAATGACCACGCAGAACCGACAAAAGTCGAATGCTAAAAAAAAAAAAATACATGTACCTAGATGACCATTTTTTCTAAATAACAACATAAGTTTCAAAGAGGGGTTTGCTTGGCCCAGTGGTTTAGTATATACATCTGACTTGTTATTGGTGGATGTTTGTCAGGATACAAATATGATTTAAACGAACAAAATTGCTAAATTCACAGTCAATTGAATAAAATACATAAGTATATACTAAGCCTAACAGACACAACTAAAACATACTCAATATAAGAGATTTAAGTCCTAGTCTATTTACTCAGACTGATTTTATAGCGGAGTCAAGTTTTAAATAAGGTATTACCAAGGATGGTCAAGTTACTGAAAGTCGTTTAGTTACTTGGGATCTCGAACATCTTTCTAAATACCTTAAGCTAGTTACTATAGGCAGAGTATTTTGGCAGTTCCAGAAGGTGTGTGCAGTTTAGACAAGAGTTATGGTTAACCAGAAAAATGCCAACATCAGGTAAAAGGTGGTGTTTAATTTATGTTCATGTATATTTTAAGACCACAGTCCGTTACCTCTGTGGACCCTGTGAATGCCACCTTGTTGATATCTGGATGACCAGTAATGGCCGCCCCAGCAGTGGGTCCGTATCCAGGCACAAGGTTAAATACACCAGGAGGGAAGCCAGCCTATCAATGAGAAAGAATTATAATAAATGTATATAGATATACATAATAATGTTGTTACTCAATTATAAGTATTTGAGACTGTTTGGTCTGTGGAGTAGCACCTGTTGCTTATCACATGAGAATCTTTGTTAATGTTTCCGCAGGAAGCAGCCAATGTGTGGCTAGGAGAGACAATCAGCATCAATAATTTCTATCACATAACTAACCTTGTTTTCAAAGTAATACAACCATTAAGAATTTCTTTCTATCACACTAGTTCAATGTGACGCGACATGTGAGAACCCCATGGAAATTAAGTGTGTATAGAGGGGAGTCTGTGCGTACTGAAAGAACACATGATAAAAAGAAACCAGAGGCTTACTTTAAAACATTCCCTAAACTTGTTTCATAAAAGTTAAATTAAATGACAATTAATGTAAGATCCTTAGTATGTACTGCACTCAATCAAAGCACCAACTAATGGCAACTATATTCAACCTAATGACTGTTTACCTCCTTGACCAGTGATGCAGCATACAGGGCAGTAAGAGGAGTCTGTTCTGCTGGCTTCATTACAACACAGTTACCCAGTGTAATAGCAGGAGCAAACTTCCATGTGAACATCAGGAATGGGTAATTCCACTACAAATATTATACAAACTAGAGTGATGTTTTCCCCTTCATGGATTACTGTAAAACATCAGCTTCTATGACAACCACTGTATTACACTAAGAGAAACTAACGATGAGACCAAAACATGCTAAGAACTGCTCTTTGGAATTAAAAGTACTTAGTTTTAAAGGTGGCATTGTTCATTCAAAATTGTAGTTGTTTTGGTTTATACTTATCTATTTTAGTTTGATTGTGGCGAAATTATTTCTGCTTATTTAATCATGCTTTAATCTCTTCCTGGAACCAATCAGTACAGAGCAATGAGGATCAAATTTCTTGTTCAATGAAGCAATGTGCATACCACTGTGCAACATACAAAACAATGAAATCCATAAAATAAAATCATCATTTGGAAATTATAAAAAAATTAAAAAGACTATTTGAAAACTAAATCATTAATCATTGCTGTTGTAGCTGTAGTATTAAGCATAATAGATTTCACAAACCATACATTAACTAGTACAAATAAAAGAAAGTGAAAACTTGAAAGAACCAAGATAACGTATGTTAAATATACTTTGAAATCGCATCATATCTAACTGTCACCCCATATCATGTTAAAGATTAGTCTTAACGATATGTAAGTGACCTTATTTAACCTTGATATTCAGATAAAGAACTGATAGTCAATCCAGTCAGTCTATTCACCTATGTGAACTATGTAAACTTAAGTCTAACATGCTTTTATCTTGTTTTCATACTTGATTTTCTTAAGTGTTTTGATAATGTATATAAGGGGGGATCTAATCCATTTGTAAAAAAACATAACATAGAAAAACTTCACATTGTCTGTTTCTGATGTAGTTCCTGACAAGGTTCAAAGGATAAAGCAATATTTGAACGTAAAGGCTGTTTTCTCTGTGACAACATATAAGGTCTTAAAAGAGGTCTTAAACATTTTCTAACATTCCTAGTGCAATTTTGTGTAAGTCTCTTCTCCCAAAGTTAGAATAAATGGTAGATTTTAATGGAAATTTGAAGAAAAAGGACAGACACCCTTTGAACCTATTAGTTGAGAAGGTTCTTATGCTTGGGTTGTATATAAAATTTGAGCCTATATTAATTGTTTGGGGTATGTCAAAATGGTTATGCCGTTGGAGTGGTCTGGAAGCCAGAAGGTGATATTGTTGTAGACTTACAGGAACAATTTGTCCACAGATCCCAACAGGTTCATGTCTGGTGAAACAGAAGAAGTCCCCATCTGTAAAAAAAGAATGTACAATCAACAATGTGCTCACACAGAAGAAGTCCCCATCTGTAAAAAAGAATGTATAATCAACAAGTCCCAATCTGTAAAAAAGAATGTATAATCAACAAGTCCCCATCTGTAAAAAAGAATGTATAATCAAAAAGTCCCCATCTGTAAAAAAGTATGTATAATCAACAAGTCCCCATCTGTAAAAAAGAATGTATAATCAACAAGTCCCCATCTGTAAAAAGAATCTATAACCAACAATGTGCTCAACTCTATAGCTTATACCTAAACAAATTTATATTATATACATGTACTTACTTAATGTATTTATTTATGTTTTAGTGTATATAGTTTATACAAGGACATTGAGTACAACATGGCAAACAGAATATAATTATTTTTTTAATGTGTACCACTCTTAATCAAAAAGTACATGTACCTGTTATTATAGATATAACATATAATGAATTGGTCTGAGTTCTATATCACCAAGATAATAAAAATCAAGGTCAGTAAAACAGGAAACACATGTTAGGACTATATGATTGGCACTCACCTACAGGAATGGTTTTGCCATGGACCTTGTCAGACCAGCCAGCGTAGTAACGCATCACTTTGATACTGAACATTATATCACCTACAGCATTCTTAAATGGCTTCCCATTGTCCAGTGTCTCTAAACTCTGCAAATACATTGTAAACATATACAGACATAAACTAAAGGAAGATGGTAAGGGTACCTTTTTGTTTTGTTTCAAATGTTTACAGGTTAAGTTTTGGTTGCTTGCTTTCATGACTCAATATTGTTTGACTTCTTGGTTGGTTGCTCAGTTTGATTGATTTGGTGAATGACTGAATGATTGTTTGCTTGCTTGATTGATTGATTGATTGATTGATCCTCAAGTCATCATACAGATGTTCTAACATGGCTGTATATGTGGTCATTGTTGTGGTTACGTTATAGTAACAAATTAGTCAAATGTGGACTTTAAAACCAACTACAAAAAACAGCTAAATACTTACTTTGAAATGTTAAACATAAACCTTTAACAAACTGACAAATAGATGTTTGTTTGTTTGATTTTTTGTGTCTAAAACATCTGCAACCATTTACTTACCGCTATCATGGCAATGTCTCGTTCACAGAGGTCTGCAAACTTAGTAAGCATCTTCCCTCTCTCACTGGCGTCCATACGTCTCCATTTAGAACCGAGTTTGAATGCCACCTTGGCCGCAGCAACCGCTTTGTCTACATCAGCCTACATACAGTTAGTCCTCCGTTAGATGAATTGAATAACAGTTAATACTTGTGACGACTAAATTACACACAGAAATCAGAATTTACTTTGAAATAGGCAAACATTAGAGATACGCGAATTTGGACTCAACGTGTAAAGCAATACGTTCCAGAAGTGCGAAATTTGGGACCAGAACTCTATTCGGAATTAAAATACAAATAGACTGGTGTATTCAGGAGTATAAACTTATTTCGATCTAACCGGATAGTTTACATAAGCAAGTTTGAGATAACAGTACAATCAGACTATAATTCTTTTATTAACTATAATAATCAAACTATTAAACATTTGTTGTTCCTTGTGTACAAAAGTTAAGTGTTTTCAAGAGTGTCCAGTGAATGCTCCTGTACTAAAGCTGAAATACCAAGATCACAAAACAAAACAACAAAATAAACAACACTACAAAACAAACAAACACTGTTACCTTGTCCCCCTCCTGTACATCAATGATCTTCTCTCCTGTGCATGGGTTGATTGTAGGGAAAACGCGACCAGACGCTGCATTCACAAACTCATTGTTGATAAACAGCTACAAAACAATAAAAGTATAAAACAAATAACTATTGATCTGCAATCATGTGCATATTGATTCTTAGCATTATGGACCATTTGTGTTGTGAGAATAATGAAATTATTTAAAAAGTTGCAACAGGACAGTTTCTTCTTTTTCATTTTAAATATTGATGCAAGCAAAATGATCTGGCGATTTTTATCTACGACCGTTAATACTGATATTCACAAACACGTATGACTGAGAAGTATTACTGCATGTTCAAGGCTAAATACACATACACAAAATTAATACAACCTTCAAAATTTCACAAAATCGTCAAGTACTTTTTCTCATTTTCATTTGCGTAGTTTAGTTTGTTGTTGTGTTAACTTTGAATTCAATAGTGTCAGCACAATTCACAGCTCAGCAAGTGTCCTTGAAAATTCGTTATGTGTGATACTATCTTTACAAAAAGCAGGTTATCAAATGTCCTTTATTAGACAGTCAATCTACGTTTTAGAGTTATGAAATGTTGAAGACTGTCTTATTAATGAGTGTCTCTTCATGATAACGAACATGTTAAGTCTTCAGCTGATGCTACATACAATCATGTACACGTATGTATGGATGTATTATCAAAGTTTAAACTAGAAATCTATATTGTATATTGATGTATGTACACTTGCAGTAACGTTTGACTTATATCAACTAGGACACCCCCCACCCCCTTCCTCTCCTCTCTCCCTTCTTGGCTTGATTTCTCTCTCTATAATAATTCTAATGACTGCTTATCTCAATACCTTTTCCTTTCTTTAACCTTTTTTAGCATTTAAATGTCACGCTGTTTAAAAAAAGTGTTTTTGTATTGTATATGTTTGCCTCATTTTTGTTTTTTGTGGAAAGGGCTGTAAATAAGTTGTTATAACTTGAGCCCTTGTTATTATTTATAGGCAATAAATATGTTTATACTTACTACACTATTATAATAAATAGCCTTACACACATATAGTTTAAGTTTACTAATTTTCTGCACCGACGCTTTATGCACAATCAGAAACAGACAGAATATACATTGCAGACATACACACCTGCACACGTGTATATAGGTATGTTCATGTGTGTGTGTGTAAATAACAGGTACATGGCGAAAGGCTTCGAGACATAGGTAAAACTAATGCATGCATCATCGTATGCCAGTATTCTCAATAATAATCACTAAAATCACAAAGCAACATTTCATGAGATAATTTTAGAGAGAAGGGTATATTGGAGATCCATGCAAATGTTGTATATGAAAGTAATTATGTCCTTCTTTTAACTATAGGATTTACGATTTTTCATTACCGAGACGTCGATATGCAAGTCTTCCTAAACTATATACAAGTCTTGGTTAAATATCTGCATGTCTTGGTAAAATATGCGCACTTTTTCGTAAAATATGTGCAAGTCTTGGTAAAATATGTGCAAGGTATCATAAATATGTGCAAGTCTTCGTAAAATATGTGCACGTTTTCGTAAAATATGCGCACGTTTTCGTAAAATATGCGCACGTTTTCGTAAAATATGTGCACGTTTTCGTAAAATATGTGCACGTTTTCGTAAAATATGCGCACATTTTCGTAAAATATGTGCACGTTTTCGTAAAATATGTGCACGTTTTCGTAAAATATGTGCACGTTTTCGTAAAATATGCGCACGTTTTCGTAAAATATGTGCACGTTTTCGTAAAATATGTGCAAGTCTTGGTAAAATATGTGCAAGTTTTCATAAATATAGATCGGAAGAGCACACGTCTGAACTCC
>ENA-OREC01002583-OREC01002583.1-marine-metagenome-genome-assembly--contig:-NODE-2583-length-10071-cov-13.255453_pt1 | contig 10071 bp, 4 predicted proteins | sample MGYA00248626_ERZ508543 | MGnify/ENA primary metagenome ERZ508543 (study PRJEB26211, sample SAMN05518279) | marine metagenome | isolation source: Puget Sound, Washington, USA | host: Bankia setacea...
GAACAAGAGAGGTTTTAAGTGTGAGAGGGAAGCATGCAAGAACAAGAGAGGTTTTAAGTGTGAGAGGGAAGCATGCAAGAACAAGACAGGTTTTACTAAACAAATAGCTCAATAGTATTGTGTAATATGATATTAACATATTCTAAATAGTGAATTTATAAATTCTATTTCAAGAGTAGTTTTAATTGCTCGTGATCTCAAAGAAACAAAGACGTTTAGTGTTGGCGTTGAGTTGAATACAGTGTGATGTTAAGACACTCAATCGGATACGTGAAAAGATTCATAATTTATAATATAATGATGTTAATTGTTTTGAACAGTTATAAAAAAAGGACACTTGATAATCTACCTCAGAAGTAAGTTTCCTGAGGACGTGTGTTGAAAATGCAAGTGAAGCCATGTGTTCTGGACTATATTTTGGATGTATATGTGGCACGTGTCGTGTTACAACGTGTAATTAAAACGTGTCTGTGATTCACGTGGATATATATAACAATGCCGATTGGAAATATCGTTGTGGTACCTGGACCTACCCGTCGGAGGCTGTGCCTGAATGAGATCCCAACATATCGAAGTAAGTAGTGGATTACATTCAAATAGATCATTTAGGTGTACAAACTCACATGGTTGGATGAAATGTAGAACTGAGTGTTCACCTTCTCCGAATAAAGATTCTATAATATATTATAAAGATCTAGATGTTCCATGTGTTCTACTCAACTATCCTTAGATGTGAGTGTTAGTCTGTTCAGCTGCACTTTAAAGGCCCTGTTCTCTTTTCCCATCTGGTTAACTCGTCCTATCAAAGTGTATTTATAAGCAGACACAATCAAGCATAATCTTTCGAACAGTTGAATGTATCGGTAAACACAGAGTTTAATCATTTATGTAAATTTAAATTTTAAGTCAACGTTTTAATTGCTTCCCTCTTTCATTCTGTGTCAAAAGTTCACCGGCCTTAAGGTGGTGCATTCGGAAAAGGTTCGTAACATTTCATATAATTCCGACAAGGTTAGGTAGCACATCGAGTTTGGCCTAACAGTACGAAATACAAGACATATTTCCACAGGCTATTATTTTTACTGAACACCAACTTTCGTATTATCTTTGAAACCTCATCAAACTACCTTTCATCGGCATCTGAAGAAAGACCGTTTTTTAATGTAATTTAATGTTTCTTTGTCTGTCAATAGAATATGTGTCATACCACTGCTTGTAGATGGTCGAACTAAAACTTGTCACGAAACTTGGAACTCAGTGACCTTTTCAAAAAGTCTTAGATCATATAGATTATGTGTAACAAGTCACATTATATACAAGGCGAGTATGTGAATGGAAAAGCACCAAGTGACAAGAAGGGAAATAATTAAGTAACAAAACAATAGTTAGATACATATACACGTATATCTAGTCATGGATTTGGAATTCTAGTATTCCTATTAACCTCGAAAAGTCAGAAAAGAAAACACGTACCTGTACCAGTATCTATTTTCCAACCTATACCTATTTCTCCCCTCCATAATGAGATCTCTCTAAAAAGCCGCATTTTCTCACTCTCCTCATCTAGCAGACGATATTTTTTGCATCCCCGCAGACGATCTATTTCACTTGTTTGCCATTTCACTTTTCGTAAACTAGAGTCTACCAGCTTACCAATATTTACAAAACTTGGGAAAACTTGATACATGAAAAGAAGAATATTCCAGGTCGATCATTGGATAAGTAACTCGCCTGGAAACCAGTCAAAACGCATCTACCTGTGAAAGTGAACTATTAATTGGACTAAACACTTGTTCGGATACGATTTCAGTTTCGCACAAATATAGTTTATGTTTTTCTTCTCAAGAGAACAAACAAGCCTAGGAGAAAATCAAAATCCACAAGTAAGCTTCTATTTTTTGTCATTCTGCCACTGTCATAAGTTGCAAGTTGCTGTGTATTAATTGTTTTCTATTACTGCGCATTGTTTCTGCTGCTGATTGTGACCTGAATTTTCTTTCTCTCTCCGTTTTTGTTTTGTAGAATCTATATGTGTAATACAAATAATAAAAACGTTATAGAAACTGGCTGAGAGTATACCACCCATTAAGTTGCTAATCATTATTGGAAAGGAATTCTTGCGCTATTTGAGGTGTTGTTATCTGTATACTGCATGTACATGTGTAACTGCAGAGTAGCCCTTCCAACAGAGGGGCTAACATGTTCTATTCCCATCCTTGATTAGTGGCACGTACGTCAGTTTAGTTCTGGTACATTGTTGGTAGAAGCAGAACAATATTGAAAAGAACACAAATGATATCCGGTACTGCATTGTGTAGGTACTTAGACCAGTTTCACTGACTATAATTGAAGCTAAGAGACTGTTAATAATTCGAGTACATGTAAAATGGTTCTATGTGATTCTTGTTTATGAAGGCGTTAGCTCAAATGTGCGTGTATCTCTGAGCATAAACCAGAACTTGATGGATTAATGCAACATAGTCCTATCTTGTTTAGTGACAGGCACTATTTAGCACAGTCTTGTAGTCTAGTTAATTGGACGTATGTCTTAGCTATCATCAGGTTAGAAACGTGCCAACTTCACGGAATGTAGGTGCTAAGTAATACCTTGGAATCAGTTACAGTTTGTACTGAGATCTGTATCTATACTATACGCTTAGTCAACTAGGAAACATAAAACACACACATATAAATCTGCTGTTGTTCGGGTCCAGCCTCGGGTCCTGTAATCCATTTGAATTACATCAAACAGCATACGCTTGCACCAAATGACGATACTTGGTCTATTTCAAAGGTAGTTCACGAAACACCGGACAATCAGTTTCTATTAGCGGCGTCAGGAAATCAACCGAGTTAAACCTTAACAGATATCTGTCAACGTGACTGTGGAAGCAGGCCTGTAAATGTGACTTATCGGCGTCTGTATTATCAAGGACCAGTAAACACATGCATGCATTAGAGTTGACATATGATATATAATAATGCATCGTTCAACTGCGTAACACATAGCTACCAGGATCTACGCAGCTAGAGACCCTGACATTGCCTACCATCTATACATCGTCATCGCACCACGACCAGTCGTCTCATCTGGTAGTGTAAAGTCTCTCAGTAAAACAAGTATCATGCAAGGTCGGAAAAGCTACCCCGTACCCGTACCCGTTTCGTGATTGATTGGTAGACAAGACAACCTATTTTGATTTGAATCTTTAGAGCTAGACGTGGAGCAAATGAAATATTCTCCGGTAATCTAATAACGACAACACAACAATTCGGTATGTGCAGTTCAACACGATGGGAGAGTCTAGAACAGTCAACACAGTCAACAGTCGTAAAACAAAACCAGATCTTCTGTACCGTTGTACGAGTTATTTCATTAATATACAGTTATCAGTGGTTAACAAAACAGTACGAGTAGGTTTAAATCGACTTGACCGTTTCTACTTGATGTTATTTTCGAGACTTTGTCAGAGAGATGATACAATGGCAGCTAAATAAGATTTCTCTTAAAATCACACGAAATATTCAGCTAGCTTGATCCACATTTACTCGTAAATTCTATATCTACGTTCTATTGTATTTGGTCTTGAAAAGCACCAATCTCCCAAGCAGAGTTGTCGTTCCTTGCAACCTCTCTCAATTCTGCTTGTCAAGAGAGGTCACTGCGTAGGAGATTGTAAAAGCACGAGTCTCGTACTCAAATTTGGCGCGAACATTGAATACTCTTTTTTGGGAGACAGAAATAATGCAATCAAGCGTGTGCGTGATTGAACGCTTGTTTATACATGCGGACGACAACATTGACAGGTAAATATTCCTAATGATAAATGTTTAGCTTATTTATAATAGTAATCATCGATTAACAACAGTTGCCGGGTGAGAATTTACAGAGCTGACAAGATGGTGCATCATACAGACGTTTTTGGAATACATTTGCTTAATATCTCAGTTTTCTCTCTTTCACACGTGCGGTCTAGCTCTGCTCACACTGTACTGCAGACGCACCAAACATTGGCAACACTTGTATAACACCTAGTGCTCGGTATGATATAAAGAATGCGTACCTGAAACAACCCTCACTTTCTCGTGGAGTATTATATTATCTAAATCTTGGTTGATTTAAACCAAGTCGGACATAAATAAGTGGAAGATCTAAGGTAATGCCTTCAGTCTAACCTCAGTCTCTAGTTCCCAACACCAGGCTTTCAGAATCAGACAAATGTTTATCGAGGTGAGGCCTTCCACTTTGAACCTGTTTACATCAACCTTATGTGTTTTTGGCTGGCAAAAATGGTTAAATATATGAATAAGAATTATTTTGTTTTTGAGCCCTCCATTTGTTTTTTTAAGTAATTATAAAATATAATTATTTACTTCCATTTCATAATTACATGACTGTGTATTCTATCATTTCTGTTTTATTTGATATAATTCCAATAGGTGAATTGTAGTCCCTCACAGTGACTACTGACTAGAGGTTCCCAAGTGCAATTTTGATATCATACCCAAACTATGTATATATATATGTATATATTGAAGAAAAAACCCTATTGTACAATGGCTTGAATCATACTATCAACATTTCTACTTGTTCTGCATATCATATGGTATGGTTTAAGCAAGAATGACACATTACAAATTAAAAACATTTTAAACATGTCCTGCATCCAAAATCAGGGCAATGGCAGCGAGTGGAATGTTCCCTGACTGTTTGTCATGAAAAGTCTATCTACCTCAATATTATAAAGTTTTGTTGTTATTACCTTTCGAAATTGATTCTTGCGGAGAACCTTATGTAGCTGTAAAATTCTGGAAAGATTTTATGTTCTGGAGAAACCTCTACTCTATAATATAGAAATAAAATACTGTATGATTATAAATGAGTCATAGTTATTGGCAAACAGGCAAACCATTCAGGTTTATGTTTGAACATGAATCAGGGTACCTGGATGTAACTTTGTTAGATGTTGTTCTGAAAAGTGAAGACTTTGTGAAGATGTAACATTTTCCGATTATACGCTCGTAAACATAACAGAATTACACAAAAGATTAGCAAAATAAAGCACACAGTAAAGTCAGTCAGAAAGATGCCTATGGAGTTCCATTTGGCAAAGTTCTCTCATAACAATATAGTGTGTTCAGCTTGCATAATTAAATTAGAAACAGGAGTTAGATTGGGCAACTGGGTACTTTGTTATATAACTGGAACAACAAAGAACAGATAAAATTATATGTCTAAAAAATCCAATAATTTGAACCAGATATTCAGTGCGAACTTTGTTTAACTTCTAGTGAACAGGTTGTTGTGAAAGTATTTCTTCTCACTAAAGTCGTTCAATCTATTTCATTGGTTCTCATGAATTTCCACTTATTCCTGTACTAAGTGCTCACATTTGTTTCAATGCGATGCAATTTTAATTTCTGTTAAATGAAAAAGAGCCTGGTAGTACAATTTATTGTATATCTGACTGCTGGACTAATTTCACAAACTGTTCTTTTCCGTCTTGTTCATAAAATTGACTTTCAAATGCATCAGTACATGTACAGTACTCAATTGATAGATGATAAAGTTTGAATATTGAAGTCGAAAAACTAGGTATAAATGATGAGATATACATATAAAAGTACCGTTTACATACATTACCAGAAACTCCTATTTTTAGATGTGTTTCAAGCAAGGAGCTGTCTACACGTGTCACTGTACTATGTATGTAACTTGTAGACAGGTGGTAGTTACTGACTGACTAAATACTTCCTTGGTACGATTACATACTAGTGTTTCTGGCATGCACAAGACTACTTTGGAATATGGTTGACTCTACCAGCATTTGATTGACTCTACTGGCAAACCCCACTGCAGTAATACAAATATTAGGGTTAGGTAACAAGTATAACCCTGTCTCCAAGTCAATCAAATGTTTTCCTATGGCATACAACCACTCAATATTTGAATAAAAAACAACAACAGCCAACTCAGGTGACCCACTAAATAAAAAGCCTGATCCATTACTCAAACAAAGGAGAAGTTTAATATGATAAGCGATTATTGATTATCTAATATAGCCAATTAAGTAATCTAAAAACAGGTTATCAAGTGTTGCAATTATATGCATGTGTCTATTTATAAACAAATCTTGAAAAAGACACTGGCATGATTTCAAACTACACTAATTTCTTTATTAATACCTGTAAACAAATGAGATGAATGTGTCAAAATATTTTTCTAACTTAATTTTGGAATATGTCCGAAATGAATTCTATTTTAGTTGCAAACCTGTGTAAATAAGCATTTTTTTAGTCCCAAATGTTTGCATGGTTCCAAAAAGACTAATATATGGCAGAATCTATTTTAACTGAATTTTGATTGGTTCTAAGGCTAGATACATATTATTCGGATACTTTTAAAATGATATATGTTCAGACATTCTTTGTGAACAATGTTTTTTACTTCAGTTTGTAATTTAACATGACTAACCTTACCATAATTAAACACAATTTCTTGACAGTTTTCATCAAATCAAATGTCAATTTCAAGTTCCTTCAAGTTCTTACCTTTCTGTGTTTGTGTACGATATATAATAGATGCAATTGTACAAGATTATAGTAAAAGATATACCCTGAAGAAAACCCCAAAATAACAGTGAAACGATGAATAGCCAGCCTGAAGAGAGTTCTTAACAAGCGTATGTCGGAAAATTTACATCATACAGGTATGAAGGGTGGTTATTGCCGACTTTCCTTTCCCCATCAAAGTGAATCTGCCCGCAGTACTCCACCAAATTCACAGGTAGAACATTTCTTGCAAGCTTCTATCGAGTTCCTTTCAAGCATCTGCTGCACCAAGATTTTCTAATACGTTTCCATGCAGAATCCGGAACACCCCTGCAGTCTCTTAACGATTGTCCCCACGATTTTATCTTGCGTTGACTAGAAACTTTCGCCTTATTTTTGATGATTGGTGTTTTTTTTTGGTGGAATTTAGAATTTTTATATGGATTAATTAACGAATTAACTGGTGGAGGAAGACATTAAGCCAGTGTTATTAAAAACAGGTAGGTGATTTGTGTGCAGTTAAATACAAACAATACGTTGAAGGTTAAACAAGTGTATGAGATAAAAGTTTGAGGGGTTTTATGGATCTTAAACGAAATTTGATTATATATATATACATGTAGTTAAATTATGTGACCATCTATGGGTAGTGTTACATAGTTCTTTATGAGATAATGATCATCAGGTGGAGGTGTCTTGATTTGGCTTCGGTATTAGTGTGGAGTTTACTGTTAACAAGTGATCAATGCAATATATGGTGTACAAATAGCAGATATAGTATGGTATTGTTCTCTTCACTTACTCACATTGCTACATTGCAGAAACTAAATGTATTACTGTGGCAACTATAAATCAAGTTGAACAAAATGATATAGGTTATATGTTACACCAACTCAATTAAGCCTCAAGTGATTGATGATTTCATCTAAATACTGAACCAAATGTTGACCTCATTTCACCATTTTTCATGATTTTGCCTACTGTGCTGTTTTGAATTAAAAGACATACATGCTCAAATTATTTTTTATGTTTTGTTTAAAATGCCATCTTTGATTAGAAACATTGTAGTGTAGAGACGAATGTGGCTTGAATACAAGTTACTGATGAAATTGTATATCATCAACGCCTGAAATACACTTATCAGTTCAGATACTAAAGCAATTTGTAGATGTTGGCTGTTATATATTGTGTCCTTCGTAGGTACTCTGTTTTGACAATAATTATCTCAACAGTCATAATTGCAATGATTTACAACCTAGATTGACTTCACCTCCTTTTACATTAAAATATCTTATTAACGCTGAGTCAATAATTTGCATGTTGTCATATTACAATCAGAACTCCGACAAACAGAGAAAATGAGACCATTTGTTCCGCTTGGACTCAGCAGCCGTGTTGTATAGTATCAACTTTCCTTTAACAAATGAGTTTCATAGTTTTATAATGAGTTAAATGTTCCCTCATATCTACTTATCAGACCATTTCTTTATAAACTGTTTGAAGGGAAATTCGACACTGTGGTAGGGCGCTGTATTTAACTCACCTAATTGGGGGTTCAACAAGTACTGTAAGTCTGTTGGGCAGTGGGTTTTAGAGTTGGATTTTTTGTGTGCAATTTTTCGAACATACAAGAGAAAATAAAAACTCACGTCTATTCTTTCAATAACAATTTAACAGGATATTTGAGTCTGTTTTAGCAGTGTGTTTAACTATAAGCTAATTGGACATATCATTATACTGTCGGGTGGTGTGCATAACACGTAGGGTGGTTGTATATGGTTTTTACGGGGTAATTAAAACATGTGGTGAGGCTGGTTTGGGTGACGATATATATATATATATAAAATCAACAGTTTTGTTATAAATGGAAAGTATGATTTTATAAACAGTGGTGCTGTAAAATCTTCTTTAACACAAAACAACAAAATGCGTAACTGGCACAGATGTATATTCTTGAGTTTGTTTGATATACAGTGACATCAAATAGTGGACATGTACTCAAGGTTGTTAGGAAAAGTAACTGTCGAGACATGTACTTTCTAAGACAGGTTTAAGATGTTAACTTATATACTTGATGGGAAAATTGATCTCGTTTGGAAAAAAAGGATTGTTAAAAGTTTGATCAAGCCTAAATTCTGAGATTTATTGTTATGTAGTTTGTACATTTGCTTCACCTTTTTCATACACTTGTACCAGACTTTCTGAGTTTTTCTACAATATACAGGCTATATATTCTTACACTATGACAAGTTTGTTGACAAGGCTGTTGACGTGTTGCCAAAGAGATTATGTATAGGACTTGTCAGGAAAAAGAAGATGCTTGTTCAAATGTCAGGCTTCATGTTTTTGCTTGTTTGTTCAGAACCGTTTCTTGGGAATTGTGTCTACATTGTAGTATCAGTTCTTTGTTATTCAGGATAAAGTTTTCTGTTCAACCATCTTTAGTTTAACCAAGAACTCTTCATTAGAACCGACTGAATTGGGTGGATTTTAACCATGGTCTATTTCTTTATTTAGATACTTATCAAAAGAAGAAAATAGTCTACCCTTGGAAGTAGTCTTATTGAAGAGGTTGCCTTTAAATGAGGTTTTATTGTTTTATATACTGGCGGATGATAAAAAAATACTGTAGACTTTTTATTTGATATGGCATCTACACTAACACATGTATACAAAAATGCTAAATTCAGATTTTATAGGTGCACATTTGTGGTTGCAATTTTACCCTTGTTTGACAGCAGCGAATTTGACATTTCCAGGAGCGGTAACTGCGAGAGTGAATGCAAAAAGGTTGAAGCTATCAAAATGTCACTCTATATTTCCAGTTTTCTCTATATTGAGTTAGTTCAGTTTTGCAATGGCACGATGCTATATTTAAGCTTTTACTAGCATAGCAGAATGTCATGGAACGGTAGTTGGTGTTTTCCCAAGGATTTACGTCTTCAGGGAGGAAGTGTGATTTTTGTACAAGTTACATGCATGTGTACAAGTTTTCCAATAAGTGCTGCACAGTGGTTCAAATCCGTTGCTAGACAGTGACTGACAACCTAGGTTAACTCAAATCTATATTTCTAACAAAAATCTATAACACTACATAAATAGGGTTATAACTGTAACAGACATCTGAACTTGGAATAAAGTGAAAAAACTAAAAACAACCGCCATTGACTGACAACTTTGTATTTGGATTAAACTATCTTTGATTGGCAGATGAATCAGTATAATGTAGACATTGTGTTGACTGACAACTTTATCTTTGGATTAAAGTATTTTTAGATAGTTATATGCATATTCAGCACAAACTGATAGGGGATGCAGCACAAACTGATAGGGGATACAGCACAAACTGATAGGGGATACAGCACAAATTGATAGGGGATACAGCACAAACTGATAGGGGATACAGCACAAACTGATAGGGGATACAGCACAAACTGATAGTGGATACAGCACAAACTGATAGGGGATACAACACAAAAAATCAGACCATCTTTCTACCTATACATCTGTCTTGATCTG
>ENA-OREC01002584-OREC01002584.1-marine-metagenome-genome-assembly--contig:-NODE-2584-length-10071-cov-11.394637_pt1 | contig 10071 bp, 5 predicted proteins | sample MGYA00248626_ERZ508543 | MGnify/ENA primary metagenome ERZ508543 (study PRJEB26211, sample SAMN05518279) | marine metagenome | isolation source: Puget Sound, Washington, USA | host: Bankia setacea...
CAAACGAAAAGCGGAAAGGGTGCTATCGGATACCGTCGGATATTACCATAGGTCGAAATTATGCTGCTTGGGGATATCAAATGTTAAAAATACCAGACGAATAACGTTATATAAATTTTATAGTTGCATGTTGTCATAATCACTGGCAGTACATGCATGCGTGTCAATCTTATATATTCACTCTTATTAGCTAACTGTTAAATATGTAGGGTATATTACTGGTTTGCTAGCTGCAGATGATGTCCCCGACGTTCCGGCCACAGATGCTTTTGTCGGGGATTGCTTGACCTTCCCTTTTGATGTTGCTTTCGTTTTTGAGTCATCTTCACTTTGATCCTCTTGTTGTTTGGCTTTGTTGTAGAACCAGAGTCCAGCTAAACCTAAGCACACGGGAGCACCGACTGCCAGTGCTACATGCCACTTCTCCCAGCCCTCAAACCAGGTCGACGTTTCTAGTGTTGGCTTCATTGCAGCCATGATGGATCACATGGGTTTGTTTTGGTTCCCGGCCTGATAACATAAATTATGCTTTGCGTAAAGAGCTTTGACCCAGCCGGTGACGGTGTGAGAATATTTCGTTATGAATTTATACAATGAAATGAGTGATCTCCCTTGAAAAGTGGAATTGATTGAAAGAGATTGCAAGGATCGACAACTCTGCATGAGAGATTGGAAATATGCATTGCTTATTTTCATGATTGAAAGATTCCACACCTTTAATATTTAGCTTTTTTTCTAATTCATGGATGTGTCAAATATAGTCCTTCTAGTGGTATTGTGCTATGGCTTTAAACATTATTATAAGATAAGATAAGATATATTTAAAGTCGGCAAGACAATGTACAGACAACACAAGTTCAGCAAGAACTTTTACAACCTACTGTGATAACATAAAAGTATAAAATGAACAAAAGTAAAATGGCTACAAGGTGAAATTAAAGTGCATACATGATTGTAATGCTAAAGATAATGGCTTAAACATTTCAGAACATTTACAAAACAACATATAAAACGCACAAGATACGTATAAAAAAGCATACAGAGATGAAGATAAGATCAAGCAAACATAGTAGATCACTAGCTGTCTGACTTAAGTCATATATAAAGCAAGGGTTAAAGGTAACTACACATTTTGGTAATTAATTTAAAAATACTAAAAGCGATAGTATAATAGAACATTGCTAGTGGTAAGTAGCATTTACGCTATAACATACTATATAGGGCACATAAAAGCACAGCAACATAAGCAAAGCATCAAACAGACTGGAGAAAATTACATGTTTATGTTTTACAGTATACATATAGTTAGTGAAGACAAATACATGTATAAGTTTGCTAACAAATATTTTCAAATCTATCCCGAGGTGCACTTTTTGTGACTTTTGCAGCTTTCTTGCAGATGCTCTGTATGTGAATGTCAAAGTTTAGTTTATAGTCAATGTCAATTCCTAGAAGTTTAACGGTTTTGTCACAAGTGATAATACTATTACCAATATTAAAAGATGGGTTTCTGGAGAAGGTGGGCCTGCCAACAGCAATGGCTTGAAACTTGTCCGGATTTAATGAAAATAGGTTAATCTGTGTGGGTAAGAATGGAAGACGTGTGTGGGGCTAGATTGTGAAAGAAACGAGTCTGCATATAACAACCAAGCTCTAAACTGTTTCTGGAACAAACCAGTACTGAGCATGACGAGTTTCTTGCTCACTGATTACCAGACTGCTAACCACTGCTCCCAATTATTCTTCTATAGCAAGTCGGAGCCTGCTGACACCTGAAAATTGTGGTATCTGTTCTGTCGGGTACTTTTTGTGCCACACTAGCCCTTTGTATGCTACATACTGTCAAGGTTATACAAGTTTCCATAATATAAGTGTATTGAAATTCTTGGACAATACCATCTCTGTCAATAAAGAAAAAAGTGAGACGAAATAGCTTTAATATTTTTTTATTTATTTTTTCAGTTGTTTTAACAATCTTTTTATATGGTATTTTAATATTCATCATCACAACATGTTTCCTTTATATCAAAACCACAAATCTTGTTTTGCAACAATGAAATCTGAAATTGCTCTAGTAATGATCAAGTCAGTTGTCAGCAGAGAACATATAACATAACACTCAAAACTCAAACCATTAGTCTAGCTTTGTTTAAGCATTGACAATTCTGTAGAAACTTTCACATTCAAAAAAAGTTCACAATACCTATCTCACCCACACATACACTCACGCACAGACAGACAGTAAGCACCAATCAAAAACATGTTCACATTCTGCAGTATTGAGGTGAGAACAGCTACCCTATCTAGTGAAAGCAACACTCACAGAAAACATCAGCCAAACATGTAATCAGCTACTGCAGAATAAACAACCTTAGAAGGAAATAAATATGGATAATGGGAGTCGTAAAGAGCAACATTCAAAACCTCAGTACACTACTTTTTGTTTTTCTTGATTAACAAAAATGATTTATCCTTATGCATACAAACAATCACCCTGGCCAATTAAACAAGTCATTGATAATAGCATGTAGGTTTAAGGTTCTCTATATCCCAGTCACTTAGGTACAATACCCAAAATTGTTCTCATGTAATATTTTTTCTCTCCAGATTTCAAGGGGTATCATTGTACATCTTAGCTGATTTTTACTTACACCATGATAATTTTGTGACCTATACAACAGTGCATGAGTACAGACTACAGAGGAATTTCACAAATGGGGATACTCATCTTATAAGAGTTAGAAAAAGACATGCTCAGTGAGTTTTAAAAACTAAGCAAACATGACAAGATTAAAATGCTATGTTTTTTTCTTCTCAAGTGACAAGTGCTTTAATATGTGCAGATGAATGCATTTTTATAACACATTTGAAATAATATTTTTCAGTTTCGTTTAATAATACCAGCATCCATTACCAGATCTTTCATAGTTTCAGGTGTGATATATATATATATCCTTCAAGAATTAAAAAAAAATCAATTGCATTATCGTTTGGCAATATTTGAAGCCCATTATTAAACAGTTTTTTTGTTTCAATTCTTACTTCTAATCGTGATTCAGCAACGAATATCGAACACCTTACTTCATCTTGATTTATAAATATAGCACTTGCAGTACAAAAACTTTACAAAACAGTGAGGTGACTATTATGGCAACAGGTGACAAAACAATGCTACATCTCATATAAAATACATCAGGTACAGTCTAGACGGTAAATAATCTACAAAAATGGTCACACATACAAACTAACAATTCAACAAGTGTGCCAGACACTCTTTACACAGCAGCTTTTTGTTTCTGAACTTTTACTCAACCAACTAATATTACTAAACAAAACTCAAAAATGAATGAGTTCAAATAACACGACTCAAAATTCAGTTTAAATAACAACTCAATGAACTGTTTCTATAAAAGTATGTTTTTTGACCAGTACTTAGTTTCTTGATTTAAGCAAAACTTTGTCCATTTTCCTTTCAAGTTTTAGTAAACAGTGTGCATGACTTTTTATAAGCCTGCTTTTAATTAGCTAGTTTTCCAGCACCCAAATTCTTTTTAATGTCTTGTAAGTATAAACATATACATTTCCCCCAATTTGTTACACTTAACAGCTAAGCTACCCACTAACACAAAACAGTTATGAAAAGAAAACAACACTATCTATCAACAGGGAGTTACACAAACATAAATGCTGACTAAGAAATTGAACCTAGTATAGTACAGTATACATGCTGCAGGTTGGAGTTGATGTCATTTTTAACTAACCCTGAATAGACATAAAATAATGACAAAAATGGAATAACAGAAATTATAACAATCAAATTGATTTAACAACATTATTTGGTTTCATCAGGTACTCAACAAAACATGAAACAAAATGAGGACATACAGAATCATTCTCTGATGACTTCTATGTACAAAACAGAAATTCATTCAACATTTACAATTACAACTTTTCAAACAAAGAGTGAAAACTATCAAAAAATGTTTTGAAATGCCTCTGAGAAAAATGTACAAAAATACAAACAATACTACAAGCAAGTCATTTATAAACATTACTGACAATGCCTCGTGCTAGAGCAAAGATTGGCTACCCATAATATCTATTATTTAGAACAAGACAGTAGATTTGTTGAACAGATAAATGTATATTCAAACATTCATTCATATAAAGTTTAGACGTAAAACTTCAATTCTCATAACGGACCAAATATATATTTTCTTCACATAAGATTGTTATACATAAACTTATATTGAAGAAATGGTGCAAGATTGCTTTTGTTACATCTAGAAAGCTTATGACAGGATACATGATGATCTATATGTTGGTAGACTGTTTATCAAACAACATTTACATTATTGAGAAGACAGAAAATCACGCACAATTTATTTTACTCAAACATGAACTAAAACATGCACACTGATATCTATTTTTTTTGTTTTTTCCTTTACATAATATCCAAATAAAGGGGTGAATACGAGACAGGTCTATCTGCTTCCGTATTTAAACCTTTTTAAACTCTTCTTGTTTTTACCCCTCCGTGTACAACTTTTTTCTCTCCAAGAGTAAAGAAATAATAGAAAGACAACATAAACACTGGCATCATACTGTTCTCGGCACAACCTAGATATTGACCTTTCATCAATGAGGTGGGGGAGGTGGAGCTAAACGACTTGGTGGGAGGGGAGGGGGCGTGGTTAAGTGATCTGACGGTAGTGGTGGAAGATCCCCAGCATTCCCTGCCCACATCATTCCTTCAAGATCAAAACCAGACTGTTGCCTATCTACGAGTCGCTGCTGTCTTTGTTGTCGAGATTCTCGCGGAGCAGGAACGACAGTCTGGTTCTGCTTTAAGGATTCCACCTGTTTTTGGGTTTGTGAAATGAGCTGGTTAAGACTTTGACGTAGCTGACATAGTTGTTGTGGAGCTTCTGTCTGTATAGCTGAGCCATTGGCCTGCCCGTCCTCCCCGTCTGACATCTCCATACTCACCACAGAATGGTTGGAGGAGGATCGGCGTATGCGTTGGGAACCCATTTTCTGAGCTTTAGTGTGAATGGGCTGTTCCACGTTTTGATCAACAGTTGGAGTACGCCGCCTCTTTCTTGATGGCGAGTTCTCATGACCAGCAGTAGCACCAGATTTTGTTACCAAGTCAGACATAGACCAAGGCTGTTGCCGTTCTGGCTCTGACGGTGTGGCATTTTTTGTCAAAGAAGGGTCAGAAACGGTTGCTCTATTTTTATGTTTATCATTCTTTTGCTTGACTGACCAAGAATCATTGCTCGCACCAGGATGTTTGTTTATTTCCGAAAGTTTTATGCTCATTTTTAGAGATTGTCCGTTGGTCCCGCCTGCACCAGTTTCCTTACTATGTTTTTCTCTATGTTTATCCTTATGTCTGTCTTTATGTTTGTGTGATTTATGCTTCTCTTTATGCTTATGTTTATGTCTGTGGGGTGAGCTGTGTTTACCTGAGCTCTGGTCACTGTCAGTCGATAAGCCTTTTGTACTGATCTTAATTTTTAACGGGGAGCCTTCACCACCATGAGTGGGAACCGGAAGTTTCATACGAATAGGTGTTGTGGAACCACTGCCAGACTGCAAGATGACTGGTGTACTCTTCCCACTGCCATGCTCGTGTTTAATGACATTCTTCAAGGTTACAGCACTCTCTAGTCCTTTGTCAGGATCAAAGTTTAATTCCCTGATTTTGACATTCGGTGCTGCAGCATGTTCTGGTAGCAGGTTGATCTCAGGCTCTTCCTCGTCTATTTCACCTGGTTCAAGTTCCAAATCAGTTTTAATAGCAGATTTTGAGACAGTTTCACTGGCGCTAGATAATTGTTGGCGACTTTTCACATGAGTAAGATTACTACTTGCACTATCATTGTCATCTGAGGCTGACTCTTGTTTAACATTTGCGTTGAAAAGTCTTTTCATAGCAGGGTCACTTTTTACATTAACACTTTGAGGGTCACTGCCATCTTTTTCTAAAGTAATTTGCACTTTGGGTATTTCTAACTTTGGTTGCTTGAGATCGGAACTTTTAATCGGGCTTTTCACAGTTATATTATGATGAGGTTTTATTGGACTTTTTATGTTCACTTCATATGGCCGTTCTTTATTTCTTTGTTCTGGTATGGGTAAACTTATATCCAATTTTGGCGGTCTGTGTCTTTGTTCTTTATTACTACTACCCTCAGAGAATGTCTTATTCATAAGCTCAGCTTCTGCCTTTCTCCTACTTCGTTCCTTAGATTGTTCCATTCTTTCCTTATCCCTCCGCTCTTTCTCAAACACCTCACGTTCTTTTCTTTCAATTTCCTTTTTATCTTTTTCAACTATCTCTTTTTCCTTTTTACGCTTCATATATTCCTGAATATTGATAGCTGAGGTTTCCTGCTTTAGTTTCCGTGGAATATCAGGGGTCCCACTAGGGGTAGAGGACTGAGAACTTGAGCCCCCAGCCGACTCTAACCTAGCCGTGGGACTATCACGATTATGTTCAAGTTTTACAAGATCTGGATGACTCCTTGGCTGATTTGAAGAACTACTACTATGCCCCTTACCATTTAAGTCATTTTCTTTTTTCACTTCAACTACTTCTCTTTTTCGATTATCATGATGAGAGGGTCTTTCTCTTTGTTCAGTAGAATGTTGAGCATCTTTTCGCTGAGATTGACTTGATGGGTGATTTTCTCTACGATCTTCTTTTCGTATAAGTTTCGGATCTGGGTGATGAGGATTCTGTGGTTTGCGCTCTGGGTTGGATTGATGCGTTTCTTTCCGCCGGTCCAGGTGTAAATCTCTGTGATGTTCCGGCTTCCCGTCTCGATGGTCATGTGACGGTTTCTGATCTGGCGGAGGAGGGTGTTTGGAGTCATGATCTCGGTCCCGCCGGTCATGGTTGGTATGTCTGTGGGGTACGGTAGGGGAAGCAGTATGGTTCATATCCATGCCTAGACCAAGGTCTCTTCCATCGGACTGGAATAAATATATGTAATCCACAATTAACAAAACTCATCCATTCTATGCAAAAGACACTAGTCCTTAGGCGATTAACTGGTGAAAAATTGAGTTGGTTAAGGAAAAATACTAGCAATTACACTACAGACAAGGAACATAGTAATATTTTCAGACCAGCACAAGTTGACAGTCGTTCGCAATCTCTGCTCATCGGTCAGAAATTTCTATTAAATCTACTCTAGTTAGGTAACAAGTTTGCCCATTCAAGTTCTTTTAAAGACCATTCATGTTTTTTTGAAACAGTTAACGAAAAAGGGCACAAACAAGGACTAGTAAGTTATTTGAACATACCTTCGTACACATCTTCAGTTTCTTTAGTTTAGTGGGACATTTATTTAAGATAGCGATGAATTCGTTGTACAGTTCTGCAAAAAAGAAACAAAAAACATTTGGTCAGCTATGAATTAGTTGTATCATTCCCCCTACTAATGGAAATAAGATTAAGGGGTCAGTTACTAGAACTACATATATGCAATGACACACTTGCTGAAACATTTATCTCCTTCATAAATAGAACTGCGAGTCAAATCACAAAGGATACCCTCCCATCCTGCACAAATAATCATCTCCTTTAAATTATCTCCCTTGATATCTTTCAAACCATGACCATATTCCTTAATGCACATTCTGAGGTCATATACTACACATGTGTATAGTCTCATCGATATTGGTTCATGCCTTTTAGCAAGAACTGCTCAAAGAGAAATATGGACGGACGGACAGACATGGCTAAAAACCTCCTAAATACCCCACACACCCTAAAAAAGTAACAACAACTTTGTTTAGGGTCGTATAAAAACCAGTTGCAACTATTGTATGTGAAGGTTGTCCAGATATTCTCGAATAAATTACACGGACCAATACATTACAAAATAGGTGTTACATGTTTATACAATGGACACGTGTTCTATGCTCTGTTGTAATAACACAGCAATCTAATGCACCTATTTCACAATTCAACAGTCTGTGTAATGAATTCACGAGTGTCAGGCCAATGTTTGTATACAATATAAAAACCACAAATAACTATATATATCCTTTAGATAAGCTCTATACCTGACTGCACATGCTCATGTATAAAACTCTCTCAATGACTCTACAAATCAGCTTTTTTTACTTTACAATGATGAATGGTAACAAACTCTTACCGTCTATACATTCACTTGTTACATTTGGATCTACATATTGGTACCATTCACGGCCTTCATTGGATCGCGGGATCTACAAACAATACAACAACGATATCATTTTATAACATGTATGCACCTGGAAATTGGTTTCTAGCAAAGTAACAAGTGTTCTCAGGGTACAAAAATTCCACTCGTCCAATAGTCCTGACAAGTGAATTTAGATGCAGGACCAGTGGAAGTTTTAAAATCAGTCAATGTTTTTCTAGTTTTTACCATTCCCTATAATATGCAGGATGAGTTTGGTGGCCTGGTGTTCTTTACCGTAACCCATAAACCAACCAAACCTTTGTCTCAACATAAGCTAGCGCCATACCACTTTCTTATATAAAAACTAACAAGAAACTGTAAGATGGTTGGTAGGATTGTCTAGTTCATGTTTATTTTCCACTGTATTTAATTAGCACTTACCATGTATTTGGCCCACTTGCATGCCAGGTATATACAACAACATGCTACCACAGTAGGTCTGTATTGGAGGCAGAATGTTGTCAGATGTAGACTGAAATACAGGTACAATGGAATTATGTCTCATACAAATGACAAGAGCACACATCAAACTAAAACTGTGAGTCAAATCACAAATGATACCCCTGTCGACCACAAATACTTTTCTATCTTTAACTATATCCCGTGTATTTTTCAAATCGGTTTATCCTCCTTCATGCACATGCTCAGGTTAATACTAAAACAAGGAAATCGCTGGAAGCAACCCCAAATGCCTATTGTCTATAAAAGGCAGATCTTGTAATCAAATACCAAGACATGACAAAGAAAACCATATTTTATGAAAAGTAAAACGAGAGATAACTCAAGTAAAATGTAAGATAGGATTATGGTTCTTGTCTTCTGCACTTCCTCTCACGGCCATCTATCTATAAACCAAGTTTCATTTCAATCCCTTTTGTACTTTTCAAGATATGGCCCGGACAGGCATCAATTATGAACAAGAGTGTCCATATGCCACAAAATACGCCCGTATAGTAGTACACAAGTGAAATTGGCATATAGTAAGAAAGCAAAGTTACAGAGCAGACAAGGTTAATTTTGGGTAATTCAAGGGCCAGAACTCCAGTCTTTCAAGGGATCTGGCTGGTTATTGAACTTGACCGAGAGATTATGCCAACAAACAATGTCACAAAGTTTAATGATGATCCATTGAAAAATATTCAAGTTACAGAGCGGACACGGTTTATTTTTGACAAATTTGGGTAATTCAAGGGCCATAACTCCAAAGTACTTTATGTGATCTGGCCGGTTATCAAACTTGGCCGAGATATTTTGCCAACAAACATTTTCACACAGTGTGATGATGATCCATTGAAAAATATTCAAGTAACAGAGCGGACACGCTTTATTTTGGAAAATTTTTGCTAAATCAAGGGCCATAACTCCAAAGTGCTTCACAGGATCTGGCTGGTTATCGAACTTGGCAGAGATATTTTGCCAACAAACATTTTCATAAAGATTGATGACTATTACAAAGAAAACTATTTAGGTTCTTGAGCGGACAAATGCTCTGGATGCCGCCGGACGCCCGTGTTCCCATAAAAAAAACGGTTTTCAGGGGAGATAACACTATAAATATATACAGGGTAGGATTATGGTTCTTGGGTTCTGCCCTTCCCCTCATTGCCATCTATCTATATAACAAGTTGGATTTAAATGCCAAGTAGTTTTAAAGTTATTGCCCCTTTGGGGAGCATAACAATGTAGGACGGGTATGTTAATGGATCAAAACATCTTTTACCAGCGGTCTTTCTAATAGACTGCAAGTTTGTAAGCAGGTATTTTAATTATACACAACATATCTTCTTACCTGTTTGTTGCCAAGTAATAGCTGGTCTGTGAGAGGTCC
>ENA-OREC01002585-OREC01002585.1-marine-metagenome-genome-assembly--contig:-NODE-2585-length-10071-cov-10.638283_pt1 | contig 10071 bp, 7 predicted proteins | sample MGYA00248626_ERZ508543 | MGnify/ENA primary metagenome ERZ508543 (study PRJEB26211, sample SAMN05518279) | marine metagenome | isolation source: Puget Sound, Washington, USA | host: Bankia setacea...
TTTATTTTAGTTTGATTGAGAAATCACGCTCGAATCAGTTCCTGGAACCAACCAGTACTAAGCAACAAGGGTAAAGTCTCTTACTCATGGAAACAATGGGGGCCTTCGATGGGGCTCGAACCCACGACCTCCACATTACAAGTCACACGTGCAACCCACTGCGCCACGCAGCCCCTTATTGATTTGCAGATTGCAATTCCATTCACAAAGTGGTCAAACGATTTTCCAACTATTATTTTAACAAATTAAGCAACAGTCAGCAACACATTAATGGTCAGAACATTCCAATATTTAGTCTATTTAATTCAATCATAGAGATACAAAAGTCATATAATAATCATTTTTAAGGCTAACTTTTCCAGGATCAAACTAAAGTATGCCAATATGCTATTCATTCTGCTCATTTAAGGTTATGGGAAAAATGAACAAAATCCATTACAGATTGTAAATTTCCACTCGTCCTGCATCCAAAATCTACTTAGAAGAATGATCAAACAAGTATACCTGAATTTTACAAAGTGCCAGGTTGTAAGTTCACAAGTGAGTACTGTAGTCTTGCGCTCATAATTCTTTAGCATCTACGACCAACTACATGTTTTTCTTTGCATAATCCAGTCTTGTTTCTAATGAATATTAATAGGATGTCCAGTGTTACATTAAACTGATGATCACTGATTATTCGAAAACTTGTTCCAACTGTGGAAAATAGAAAACCGTGCTGTGAGCTGTACTGTAGAAGTTTTGTTTTGTTCTGAGCTGTGCTGTTAATTTGTTGTTTTGCTGTGAGCTGTACCGTAGCAGTTTTGTTTTTGCTGCAAACTGTACTGTAGAAGTCTTTTTTTGCTGTGAGCTGTACTGTAGAAGTTTCTTTTATGTGAGCTGTACCATAGAATGTTTCTTTTATGTGAGCTGTACCATAGAATGTTTCTTTTGCTGTGAGCTGTACTGTAGAAGTGAATGAGTCTGGAGATCGTCCTAAAACAAAATAAGTTTATACCACAAAATAACAGATAGGTTAGTTCTGAGGTGAAGGTTACAAGATATACAGTACGTTTGAGTGGTTGTGTTTGAAATGTCAAATCTGATTATGGATGCTGTACTAGTTGTGTCAGTGTGACAAATTAGCTAAAACACTGTCTAGGGAGATGTTGAAGTTCACAGTGCTAAAGTACGGTGTACATTGTGTTAAACTTCGCCAAACAAACCTTGAAAATATGCCAGTCAGAAAAAATAATTGAGAGGTAAAACTATGTCAACTTTCAAAGTATATGGCTTTAATAATAGGTTTGCATTTGAATAAAAACCAACAAAATTCTGATTTTACATTGATGTTAAGAATAGATTGTTGGGCTTTAAACGGTCAAGGTAAACAGGATATCTAATTCCTGCAGCGATGTTCTTGAAATTTTGTGATGCAAGAGTTGGTACCCTTCCGTTCAAAATGTTTGTCTGAAATATGGTACATGTTTTGCCAAACGTTTTTGGTTCTGCTTTTTTGTTTAAACACACAGTCAAATCCGTTGCTATCCCCTACTAAATTGGCTGGAAGTTGTTAGTTAGTACTGTAGTCAGTCAGTCTGTGAAGAAATTAGTAAAAGTCATCAGAAGAAAATAGCACTGTCTGAACCATTGATCTGTACTTGGGGGTGTGTACTTTATGGTATGTCTGTGCTTTAAGTAGTTCTATATGATTCTCTAAATGGTTTTAACACATGCGCATACTAGGTTTTCCTCACATTTACTACTTTTGGCCTGCAAGCAGTCTTTGGAGAGTGGATGAATAGATTAAATGATGTATTGGTCAAGAGTTCTATGGTCTCTTGAGGTCAAACTAATGCTGGGAGTTTGGAAACAGTCAATGAAAGGATGATGGATGTACACCATTGGCTGCAACCTGTCTCCACTCCTCCCACCACCCTTTCCCTGCTCCCATTGTCTCCCCCCTCCGCACCTCTCAGTCCTAGTCCTGCTCTCTCTTCTCCCGCTCCCCTGCTTTCTATTCTCTTTTCCACTTCCCTCCCTCCTCCTGCTCCGCTCATCCTCCCACTTTCTTCCCTCCACCTTATCTGCCCTCCTCCTACTCTCCTGCTCCCCTCCTCCTTCCACTCCTCTCCTCCCATTTCCCTCATTCCACTCACTTCCACATACTTATCTGCCCTTTTTCCTCCACCTCCTCACCCTCTTAATGCATTCCCCTCCTCCCATTGCTCACTTCCTCCCACCTTCCCTCCTCCCATTGCTCACTTCTTACCACCTTCCCTCCTCCCACTGCTCACTTCCTCCCACCTTCCCTCCTCCCATTGCTCACTTCCTCCCACCTTCCCTCCTCCCATTGCTCACTTCCTCCCACCTCCCCTCCTCCCGTTGCTCACTCCTCCCACCTTCCCTCCTCCCACTGCTCACTTCCCCCACCTTCCGTCCTCCCATTCTCCTGTCATCCTTGATATTTGGCAACTTTGCTTGTGGTTTGGAGACTGGGGACTGTCAGTATGTATTGAATTGTCATTTATTGAATATATGGTAATGTAAAACATGGCCTGTGTTTCTTCATGGATTGTATTATCATCCCCCACCATATCCAATCTAATAGAATTAGTGTTTTCCATATCATAAACTGGGAAATCTAGATGCATCTTTGATATTTCCTTATGCTATTTAACTGTAGCTTTGATATATTCAGAACTATTGCCTTTTATTAATTTTATACTTAACTGAATATTTTTTCCCTTCTTGTTGTGTTAATTTTTGGAAGAATGATCTCTATATAAATTTCACTACATACTGAAATGGCATTCCAAGAAGTGCGCTCTGGCATACTTCACTCAGAACCCGTCTGTAGCTAAATTCAAACGCATTCTTTACAAAAACACTAATGGGATCAGTGCTGTGGATATGTGAAGTGTATTGAATGGCGGTTTCATAAGCAGCTCAGTTGCAAAAATATGAACATGAGGGAAAATATATATAAAAAAAACACTAACATTTCGTTGAAGAGAAACCATTAGAACTTTATAGAGACCAAACTGCATCCCCTGATCTATTGCCTCAGTTTGATATTGTTCTAAATGCTCTTGAATACAAGAGAATTAAAAGGGAAAAAAACGAAATTGACGGGTTAATGTGAAAAGGTTCTATCTGCTTCTTTATTTAAAAGCACTTAGAACGCTTTTTCACATTCACCCCTAGAAGATAGCACTGTTTGTCTAACATTAACCAAGGCTCGCAACTTCCACTCGTCCTACCGCCCTGACAAGTGGTTTTACATGCAGGACAATTTAAATTTAGAAATCACTGATTTGTTAAACCATGCCATGTAGGACGCGCTGAAACTTTGAAATCACTAATGCATTGTTCTTGTTTTTTACCTTGCCATGTAATGAGCAGGACGAGAAGAGATGTTTAGAACGTTTGGTTAGTGCCCTTATTCACCCTCAATTTCAATGTTCTCAAACCAGCCAGACCTCTAAGAATCACCTGCACATCAAATGGTTTCCTATAAGTCCCTCTGTGCTGCCATTATATGCGAATATTATAGGCTTTTTAGTACATTAACCTTAGTGCAGAAATTATTATTTTTGTGTTTTGGTTGTGAAAGAACAGCAGAGATAGTTTTTTTTCTGTTTTCTGGAGAAGTTTCAGTTTCTTGATAATTCTAGGAAGTTACAACAGACAAGAATATATAAATAATGTTGAGGGTGGAGTTAGGGCGGGGAGGGAAGGGGGCGTAGTTTGTATTACTCTGTTGTTTCTGTTTCTGATCTGTGGTTGTTGACATTGTCCAGATTAAGCATGTTTTCTGGGCTTTAGTACTCCTAAGAGGAAAGGAAGGCAGTTGAAGGTCATTTCGTAAATGTATCACAGAAAAATGTTGGGCGAGGGGATTTTATGTTTGTAATATAAATGAAATAAAATTTATTAATGATATTATGATAGTGTTGGGTTGGAAGATGAAGATGGTTATTGTTGCCGTGGAAACATGCTCAAAAGGATAATTTGAGAGAAAACGTACAACAAGCATCTAAGTGACCTTTTTGTAACACATATACTAAGAGAACTAGTGTGATATACAAGTACAATGTATCTTACACACACACACATGTCATATTGAAGGAGGGTCTGAAGCCAGGATGTTGTAAATGTTAGTGAATTGGGGGGAGGGGGGGGAGATAATTAAGTTTTGCGATCCTGTCAGTATGTAACGATCCTGTCAGTATGTAACGTGGAACAAAGCTAGAATATCATGTACACACATAGAACAAGGTAAAATGTTATGTAGAAACATTGCGAAGAAGTACATGATATGCAAGAGTTGTCAAGAGTTAGTGAGAAAGGTTAGAGAAGAGATGAGAGGAATGGATGAGGGTACCTTACACATCTGGCAGAAATAGCAGAAATTCCCGACAAGAAGTGTCTGATTTTAGTGTCATTTTCGCATCATTTTATCTTCCTTCCGCCTTCCCTAGCCTTCCCTAGCCTTCCCTAGCCTTCCCTACTGCCAACAGATGTAAAAAAAATGGTTTGTCTGATTTACTGGATAAGTCGAATGATGGTTGACTTTTGTTATGCTTGTGTACATTTAAACATTTAAGGTTTGTTCTAGTTGCAAGGTATACCAAGGTAGCTTCACTGAGGGTTTGTTACTCACTCCTGGCTTGATAAAGTACCTAATACATTGTGATGCTGATACGTTTGGATGGAACACGGCAAATGGCAAGAATCAAGACGCATATATGTACATGTATATGCTTTTTGCAACCATATTCTAGTACTCCAAAACTGTAATTGAAAAAATTAAAATGTTTGAAATTCTGATTAAGGCAGGAATATGATGGGTATTATTTTAGAAAACAAAGCTTTGCAAATTGAATTATTGAGTGATGAAATAATGACACATCATATCAAAGGCCGATTTAGAAAGAATATACTCGTAATTAAGTCCTAAAGGGGACACTTTCGTGACAATTCTCATGTGCAAACATATCCCAATTGATAATATTTCCATTGTAAGTTTTTGTTTCCTAGTGTGGATTTTTTCTGGTTCATTCCTTTGGCATAGTATTACCTTATGATGAGAATTGCCAGATTTTCCCTTGAGTTTTCTTCTTGTCTATGATGATATATGATGATGTTTGGAATTCGAGTGGGAGGTGGAGAAGGAGGAGGGGCAAGGTCATAATCTAGGATGTGTCTTAAATGTTCACTATGGTATGTATAATAGTCTAGCTTTGTACCAGTATGTAAGTTTTCTCAGTAATTAGAAATCTGGATTGTGTATTTACAGAAGTCTTACGTTGATTGGTTTACAACTAACAAGAATAATCGTTGTTTTGTTTTTTTCTATGTTTATATTCTTTGTTCTTGGGAAAGCTTTTAGTTGAAATCAAAATAGTATAAACACAATAGAAGCATTCTTCATTTGAAGACAGATATTTAATAACAAGAGTGCCATTTCTCACAATTTGGAATCTTATATTTGTGTGTTATACTCGTTTCTAATCATTGCCAACGTTAAGAAAATTAAAAGTTAAAAATCGATTGAGTATGCAAACATTCATTCTGATATGATCCTCGGTAGGTTGATCAATTCATTGTAAGTTACACTACAGTGTCTTTATATTACTGTGGTCAGATCTTGGCAATAAGATGTATGGCGTGATCAAGTGTCCCCCATGTATGATACAAACGCTTATTTACTGTAAGAGCTAACCGTGAAACATTAGAAGTGCAGAGTAACAGGAGCAAGTTGAAACAATGGTGAAGTACATGTCAGAAGGGAAAGTGTCCTATCTTCTTCTTAATTCAATAGCACTTAGAACCCTTCCACACATTCCCATCTCATTTGTAAACTTCCTATTCTTGCAACCTCTTGACTGTCCAATTGTTAGAGGACTCTTCCGTATGTGTTGTTATGTTCACTAAAGTTTCTCTCTAGTATCTACATGTTGTACTTATATGTCCCGTATGAGCTGGTTTTTGTGAACTAGTTGCCATCAGTTCTAACTCGACTGTTTGTAAGAAAAAGTAGAGTTGTTGTCAATGTATCCTCATCATCTCGTCCTCTTGATCTGAGTTAATTTGTGTAATTAAGTACTGAGGGGTGAATGCAAAAGAATTCTAAGTACTATTGAAAACATAAGCTGATGGAACCCCATCACATTTATCTTTCGATATTTTCTATTTTTTGCTTGTAAATTGACTCAACTATGGAATTTTGTGTGAACAATTGATAGGAAATAAAAAATCTAAATTTAGTGAAACAATCAGGGAAAGGCCAAGAGGGGAAGATGTTTTAATGTCACCTAAAATAGAATCCAGTTTCAGGAATTGTTTTGTAACGTTTTTTATTCATTTCATTTATTACAAACTGATTTCATTGTTCTTAACTGCCTTGGTCTAGGTTTAATTTCCGTTATAGCGTACATCAAAGGGTGAGAGTGATAGGGTTTTAAGTTCTATTGAATTAAAAAGAAGATAGAAGCCTTTCGCAGGTACCCCATGACTCTTACATGCATGAACGTAGAGCTTAAACATATAGAGATATAAGATCGCTGAAGTTGTATTGGTTTTACTGTCTTACGTCAAGCAGTTGGATATTATTTTAACTTGTAACATTACGTCAGAGCCAAAGAGATTCAATATCCCTTTATTGATTTGTTGCAATGTACTTGATTTAAAAACTTACATTTTTGGATGGCTAAGAAGTGTTATTGTATTATAACGTATCAAGCATGTCATAAGACAGTTGTTATACACTGATTGTTATAAGAATAAAACTCAATACAGTGTCCTTAGCCTTGGTGTGGTGTAGAAATCAGGAGTTTACTGAAGATACATTCCTTCTTTCTATTCCTGACATGCAGTTTCACTTTCTGGACGTGCATTTATTTTCTAGACTAGCATTTTCATTTTCTGTCTTAACAAACCATTAGTAAGTCTGAAATATTGAATGATGTTCTCTTTTATGTGGAGACGTGTCCATTATCATTAAACATGTCCGTTATCCATAATCGTCCATTATCAATAATCGTTTGTTGTTAAATTGGTTATTGAAGATGAGCAGGTGCTTGGAAGAACTGTTGTATTTTGTGAAGGTGAACGCTAGACTGTTCTTTGTCCTTCTATAAGTAATACGACTAGGAACATTTTGGTTTTTGGTCCATGATGTGTATAATCTGGATTGACATGCTCACCTATTTGCATGGGAGTTTTCCTGTTAATGTATCCATCGGGAAATTCAGTAATGACAGGTGCTAGGATAATTGGCGTAAGAGTAAAACACCTTAAAGTTGAAACAAATATAAATGGGAGATAATGCAATTTTGCTGTCAATGGTTAATATGCCTCTAGATGCCTTCGTACCAAACTGTCACTGATTTTGAAATGATTTTTTTTTTTTATACGGGGAATGACAATGTTGCAAAGTGGTTAATGCATTGCTGTTCTAGTCAATTGATTGCTTTTTAGCTTCAGTTTGAACCCCTTTAAGACTTGAAGTTGGTTAATTGACGTTCATGCTTGAGTTTGAAACCTGTCAATGATTGTTATTTGAGCTTCTATTTCTTCCTTCATTAATTAGTACTGGTTGGTTATAGGAAACAACTTTATACGGAAAACTGCTTTTATTAAGTCAACAAAAAACCACTAAGGGTTGATAAAACACATTCTAACTGCATTTTACTTGTGTTTGACTCAATTTCATCAATATTAACTGGTAAGCAAGTTTATTGTGTGTGTGTGGGTGGGGAGGGGGTAAAGTTTTCATAAACCTGACAATTGAGATTCCCCTATTATAGAATTCTGATGCTTATTATAAACAATATTACTTTGAAAACTTTGATCTATGTGTTGTTTTTAAGAGGATAAATACTATTACTTATTGGTTGTTCAGTTTGTCAGTTTGTGAGTTGTTTGGCGCCTTATGTAATTGGAACTATCATTAAAAGTGATGCATATTTGTGGTCAGCCATAGTTAAAAGAGTGAGTCTTGTTTCTTGTGGGTTGACCTTTGACCACAATGTTGGCATAACATTTTTAATTTGCGGTGTCCCTACTTTTGAATGTTGCAGACAATCGACAGTAATAAGTCCCATTAAAAGGGCCATACAAGTATTTAGGTACAATGAGCTTTTACTAATCACACCACCTACGGAATCAACAAAAAGTGGTCTAAATAGTGGTCTACACAGTGATCTAAATAGTGGTCTACACAGTGGTCTAAATAGTGGTCTACATAGTGGTCTAAATAGTGGTCTACACAGTGGTCTAAATAGTGGTCTACATAGTGGTCTAAATAGTGATCTACACAGTGGTCTAAATAGTGGTCTACACAGTGGTCTAAATAGTGGTCTACACAGTGGTCTAAATAGTGGTCTACATAGTGGTCTAAATAGTGGTCTAAATAGTGGTCTAAATAGTGGTCTACACAGTGGTCTAAATAGTGGTCTACACAGTGGTCTAAATAGTGATCTACACAGTGGTCTAAATAGTGGTCTACATAGTGGTCTAAATAGTGGTCTACACAGTGGTCTAACTAGTGGTCTACACAGTGGTCTAAATAGTGAGTTTGGTGGTCATAATGGTAAACTCCAAAATCAATGACATGTTTTGAACTGAAATACTGTGAATTTATTATTGTTGGTTGGACACTAATTTATAGGAATTTTGATGGTCAGGTAATTGGTGAGGTTTAACAGTCAAATAAAGTATTTGTACACAAATGTTATTTCGATATCCACAAATTCAAGTGCCCTGAAAAATCATCTTTTAGAAGAAAACCATAACATGCCATGCCATGCCATGCCCACAAAAACAAATGACTCCACAGAAAGCGGTCTTAGTAGTTGACTGGTCTTGTTGTCTAGCAGAGGTTAAGTGTACTGTATAGTTGATACATTGAGACATTGAGTTAATAGTTGTTATTTTTTCTATTTGCAGAAAACAAGATTTGCGAGAGTTGAAGATGCTCCAGAAGAATGAGAACAAACAATACCAGGACCTTATTTATAAAGCGCAGATTGCCAGAGAGATGCAGGACAGAAAGTTTGAGACAGATATGCAGGTAGGTCATTTTGACTTTATTGTCTTCTGTTCTTTCTGTGTTCAACAATAGCTGGAACCGTACCAGTTGGATTTTACAAGTCTTGTCACCCAGAGTGATGAACCATGGAATTATGAGCTTGTGATCACTTCATATATTAACATATTCCACTGAAAGTTCATTTAATTGGCTAAGACATTTTTTGTATAAAACTGGCAATTGTGGTGCTTTTATCAGTACATTGTTTTTACCCATGCATTGGTTTCTGCACCCAAGCTCCCACCCATCACCCACCCATTATAACTACAGAGTGCACACTAGGTTCTTTCCTGTTACACAACCTAGCACATGATGTTTATTAGTTATTGTACCCTTCATTAGAATTGTTATTATGCACTTTAGTGGTAAGATTGTGTGGTATTATTATGTGATAATCCCTCCATAAATCAGTTAATTGGCTATAAAAGTACAGTCAATTAATACAACTGTGCTACCACCTACATTATAATTAGACAAGCATAATTAGTTCAACATGGCATATAGTTGTGTTATTCAGAGAGAGTTCTAGGTGATGTTGCATAAAGACATAGAATCAGTAGTTCAACTTTAGACCTGACCGACCTGATGTCATTTTAATGATTTAAGATACATAATTAGAGTGAAATATTAAAGATCATATCAGCCAACCCTTAATATCAAATAAAACTTTTTTTTTAAATAACTGCTTCTTTTCTATAGAATTATTTTTACTGTATCTTGTAGGCTTCCAATTCTACTCCTTTGGCCTTCGTGTTTTGCATTTTGTTTCCATAAGTTGTCTTAAGTCATAAGTTTGGCTTCATTTATGTGCTAGTAACTTTAATTTTATGTCTTTGTGTTCTATACCATGTCTTTAGCTTCTTTTCAGTGTCTTTTGCTTCCATTCGCTGTAGTTGTGTTCTTTTCTGTGACTTTAGGTTCAATTCACTGTAGCTGTGTTCTATGCAGTGTCTTTAGGTTCAATTTGCTGTAGTTGTGATCTTTTCTGTGACTTT
>ENA-OREC01002586-OREC01002586.1-marine-metagenome-genome-assembly--contig:-NODE-2586-length-10069-cov-13.588171_pt1 | contig 10069 bp, 3 predicted proteins | sample MGYA00248626_ERZ508543 | MGnify/ENA primary metagenome ERZ508543 (study PRJEB26211, sample SAMN05518279) | marine metagenome | isolation source: Puget Sound, Washington, USA | host: Bankia setacea...
TTTTAAAAACATACAGGGCTATATTTTTATAATCAGTATATAAAATAAATAGTGAACTATAAAGTGCTGGGTTTATACAGGGTCCACACGTCTTTCGTAAGGCTACATCCCCTTTAATATCATCTTTTCCTACGCCCGTGTATAAACTCAAACTACACGATGATCCAGGTTGAGGCATTAAGAGCTCGTCAAATAGTTTATGGGTCCCATACTCCTTTCCCCACCAAAGTCAATTGTTCAATGTTTATAGACACTTGAAACTTAAGTAGCATGGTTTTATATTGGCAACTGAAACCACATACAAAAAGGGGATATATAAACTTTCAAATCTTCACTTGATCGTATGAAATTTCCAATCGAACATAGCAGGCTGAATAACAAATCTACATGTATATGTCAGATAGGTTTATTGTCGTTCTTTTTATGTCTTCGAAGGTTGTGGATTATACATGGGAAACATGTGCAGTATAGAAAATAAACGATCTATAAAGCACTAATACTCGATGGTATTATTTCTCTGCCTATTGTGGCGTTTAAATGTCCTTGTTTTTCTGTCCGGTTATATAAAGTCGATTTTCCATCAACTTATATCATTGAATATTACAGAGACAATCATTTGAAATAATATTTTGATGAGAGATATTGAACGGATGTAACATCAAACAAAAGGCGTATAGAGTTGTGTTTCTGTTAGAACCCTGGTCCTTTTAAATGGTTGCAATAAAATGACATTAAGTAACAATAAATCATTGTTAAAGTGTGTGCATGCATTATCCAACTAGTAGTTTATTTATTGCTTGGTAGGTTGTGCTAGTGTTCAGTCATTCCATTCTAAACTACAATGTACTATGCATATTGGTCATAAAAGCAATCAGTAAACGACAATGACGACGACGACGACGATGATCTTTTTTCTTTTCTTTTTCGGATTAATGAGATAACGGTTGCAAAATCATTCTTAACAAACACAACCAAACTTAAAATGGACCAACACTAGGGACCCTTATTTTTGCATTATCTTTTTGTAGGCAGTTCAAATACAGGTTTAACATATGCATCAGACAATATATGATGGTCCCGGACGGCAGGTGGACTCTTGCAAACGAAGTAACCTTTTGTACTTGCTTGACCATATATTAAATACCTTTGCAATGTCTAAAGCTACGTGCGTCTTTAGGTAAGCCGTGTTTCTTATTAAGGCATTGTTTCTTATACATCGCTTATTGTACAACGACTGCCAACTGGTTGCATACTATGTAATAGGTTTGACGCTTTTAATGTCAATATACCGAAGTAATTACCTAAGTCGCCTGAAATATGCACGTTGTGTCGTACTGACGTCCGAATAGTCTTAATGCAGTGACAACGCACTCAAAGATATACACTTGTTGAACGGTTAAAGCGGAGGCAGTTTACGTTTATCAGCTATATACAAGATGAACATGAGTGCCAACTGGTTCTATCTGCCTCTTGATTCAATAGCAATTATTGCTCTTTCGTTTTCATCTCTCGAGTAGTTGTTCAGAATGTTGCTTGCTCTATAAGTTAGAACTTACATAGTGTACACCGGATTCCACAGCTTAGACAATGCTATATTAGTGAAATGGATTAGTGTTGTCTACGGTGCTTTGTAAAACTCGTTGAACAACAATAACCTCTGAAAGTCGGAACATTTGTTTCAACCAAACACATGCATAACTGGTCTATGAATGCACTTCGTGTTAGCGAATTAGTTATGCCCTAGCAAAACCATAGATGGACCATAAACAAGAGGGTTGTCCTTATTTATTTAAGCTAGTTAATCTTTCAAAAGCATTTATAGGCATGTGCATAAGTAATATTTAGCAAACCTATCCATTCGTCTTCGATTTGGAGTGACATTGAAATAGTTTAAATGTTTGCGTATCCTTGCACCGGAGAATATACAAAGTGCGAAATGAGTGTTATCGAATATAAACTGTCATGAGATCGATTTAGAACAATATACCACTCTGACAAGCTCATAGAAGGCTGACGAATACAAAGTGTCGGGAAACAAACAGAGCTGTTGACATTGTTTGAAGAAGATCCTCTTGAAATAACCTATATCACACGTATTGGGCAATTTATGAGAGACACTATCTTATGTGTATTATATTTTCGCGACGTATGTGATATCTCACGTCTATCCTGTTATTGTCCATATTACATACATCGTATTTAGCTTTTATCAGATATTAAGTGGATTGGAGGTGTCTTTAACTCAGTATAACATGTATTTACTTTATATCTTTAATTTTATTTTCTCGTTTGCTATCTAAGTGAAAATTCCATCTAAGCATAGACGATATCACAATCGCGATAATCTTGACACTTGGGTACATAGTTTGCTACTTTCACGAAAAGCAAATATTATAACTAGCTAATAATACAAAGTGGTAAATAGTATAGATAATCCGAAAGAGGATCAAAAGTGCTCTTCAACTGATAAGACCGTAAGTTGAGAAGCGTTTTAAAAGAATATCGTTGACAGACTTCGGTATAAGACCCACAAAACACGTATAGTTTACAAGTTATTTAAGAGGCGCACATCGTTTCAGAACACACTTCAGTGGATCCAATGTACAGAAATTAACAGGTTGAAGGGGTAACGTACCAAAAACTCCACTGTCCACTTAAACCAAGTCACACCTTCTCAAGGATTAGGACGAGTTGAAACTTTTTGCTCGGTTTGTTTGTCCAAAGCATAAGTAAATGTGGTATCGGCGTTGATTTTGTGATTGAAAAGAAGGCTGTTTCAGTACACGTAACACGTAAATTAAAGGTTTGTTTTATCGAAAGCATGGCGAACATTGTGAACTTGGGTTAACCACTTAGATCATAGGACTATCCTTTCTATTCTGAGAACATCAAAGTTTGTATTGCGACCGGTACCAAACCATCAAATCCGTAAGTTAAACACGTTATTGGTATATCACTTTGGAATACATGGATAACAATTGATGCAAACAAAAGTTATATAATGGTAACCTGATTATATTATTGACCAGCCTTTGATCCACATCAGTTTACATGTCTGCTTTTATTTGAAATTTAAAAACCAATTTTCATTATGTAGGACAGGTAGTCCTTATTTTAGGATGATTATTTCTTTTTCAAAGTGTGCGAATTGTGAAGATTTTTCAAACAGAACAGAACAGAACAGAACAGAAAAGAACAGAACAGAACAGAAATTTTATTTTGTTTTGACTTGGACAATATGTCCATCATCTACACAATCATAACATATACATTACAAGATCATGATATCAAACAGATATGTACATGTACAAAAGCTACATAATAGTGTATATTCAATTAGTTGATCTATGTAGCACAAACACAAGAAACAAGAAAGTATCCATACAGAAACTGAGGATGAAAAACATTAATTAAGCAATGTTGTGCGTATACGCAATAGCGTTATATATAAACTTTGATAAATTTAAAAGTACTGCTTCATTTTTTGATCTGAATAATAATGAAGTTTGTACATATTTGGTCTGGTGGTAAAGAAAACAGGTATATATTGTAGTCGTAATTGCATATAACACGAACACTCAAACAGGAAGTGGTACTCGTCCTTTACTTGACCGGAAGTACACAATTCACATAGTCTCTCGTGCATCTGTTTGCACATATACCTATTTGTAAAGCTAGACGGCGATACTCCATGTTGGTTGCTTAGTGTTAATCAAAGCTCTCTTAAGACCTTTCATGGTAGCTTAGTGAGTAACGTCTTAATGACTGGCGGCGTGACGCACTTGTTAGCGCATCTGACTCGTCGTCATTGGATGCTGGTCAGTTTAAACGCCCGTTGTTTGATTGAACAAGACATGAACCCCTCGTAAGTCAGAACTAGTGTGTTCCAGGAACGAGTTCGAGCCTGATTGTACGAACGGACTGAAATAAATTACTGCACACTAACACTGAAGACCTTATAACAAATTGGCTTTTATGACAAATAAGCTCCCTCATTTAATAAAGTCGGAGCAATTAGAGTAACCACACATCAATGTTGCTTCTAGAGACTCTATCAAGGTTGCGTTTTGGGGTTAACCAATGTTGCTTGGTGAATGTTAACCAATGTTGTTTGGTGAATGTTAATCATGGTTGCTTCTACATACAGTGTTAATCAAGGCAGCTAGGTGAGCTTTAGTACATATTGCATGTGTGTGTTTTTTATTATTTAGTTAGCTTGACGAGTGTAAACCATGTTTGCTAAGTTGGTCTTGACCAAGGATAATTGGTGAGTTTCTTGGGTAACCTATACGAGGTTTTAGACTACTTGATAAACTCTACGATCCATATTTTTGAAATGGCACTTATCCATGGTTGTCTTACAACACAGTAACCATCATGCTGGCACCCACAGACACCAACCGAGTTCCAAAATTGAACCTCACTGTATTCTACTTACCTCCTATATCATAATTACATTGAATCCAATGGTTGTTTTAAATAGGTACCCTACTCTACGACCTGTTCTATCATCGGGGTAAATACATCCCACCGTCAAATATCTATTATAGGGCTTCCTTTGTATGTCTAACGGGGGTATATAGTATGAAGGCCATTAACAAAGTTAGCGTACCGGAATATTGGCGTATAATATCACGATAGTGTTACAACTGATTCTAAAGATCGTTCGCGTGTTCTAGCTCATAATACACTTGGTAGCTCAAATTGTCAAGAGTTACACACTTCGATCACCGCTCTCGGGTTTTAATTGTTACCAGTTTCATATAACAGGTGTTTAACTATTGCCTGGTTCAATTTACAGATTTACGAGTACTGCTTGTATGAAGGACTTTTCATCTGTGGGTTTTTAATTAATGCATTTTTGTAACAATTTGATTGATCTAAAAATTTGATTTCATTCCCCCGATTGGATACTTCTTTGACGATCTTGAGTACTAGACTTTATTGAAGGTAAGTTGATGTTTGTCTTCGATTTTCTTTTTGTCATGTTTGTATTATTGTTGATATTATCATTATTGTAATAGTACATTTAATCCTCGTCGTAAAAATGTTGGTGTGATAGAGATAACATCACCATCAGTAGTGGTAGTGGAAGTCGTAGATGGTCTGTTGTTGTTATTGTTGAAGAACTTGTTTCTTCGCCAATAATAATGGAAGTGTTAAATGTTGTCGAAGTTGTAGCAGAAACATCAGTAGTATTTGAGGTAGTTTTCGTGTTGGTTTCATTAATAGTGTTGCCTTCGTTTGTAAAAAAGCAACCAACTCTACTTAAAGTGCTGTATGATTTCATTAGATATACGTACTTGTATAAATGCAGATGATACACCAGCTCAGCGTATTGCTTTATGTTAACACAATGGTCTCGCTGTGTAGATAGAACATAACTGAGAGGACAAACCATACATAGTGTCTATGCAAATATAGCAGTATTTTTAGGTAGTTGTAGGCATTTAACTCTGTATCACTATTAAATATTTACAAACATACGTGCAATGGAGTAAACTATAATCTGAATATGTCTTCAACATACCACACTATAATATGAGACCCTTGTAAGCTGATCAACAGTACTTATGTTGGTCATGTCATAACTGGCTTATATTCATTGACCTATTTCGATAAATAATACATAACAACTTTATTATAACAATAGGAATTACGTTTCAAATAATGGACCTAATTATACCATGTACTTGTATGTTGTGTACTTTTCTGAGCTAAGCCTCTAATATGAGCTTGTCTTACATGTAACTCTAATGAAATTTAGAGTAAAATACCTAAACAATTTGAATTGTCTTTCTTAAACGCATTTTTGTAGCGCCTACAGAAACAATTTCATTCCTTGGACCAATTTCATTATGATATGAACAATGGCATGCATCAAACGTTTTCTTTCTTTCTTTCATTCATACGACGCGTACAGTTTTTTTGTATTTAGTTCTACATGTTTGTTTCGAGAATTCACAAATTGTATGTTTTGCATTCTTATGTTTGTATAGCATATGAAGACGATGCATAATGCATACATATTTTTTAGAAATAAACCGTATTCCTTGTGTACGCTCCAAACCAACATCTAAAACACGGACCATTTGTATAACCCGTACAATAACAACCAATCAAACTATCTTGGTTGTTTTAATTACATATACGACTCAAATAAACACATGGACTAACATCTCTCCCAGCATGTACTTTATTACAGTTAGTATACTCATACCTGACTTTAAATTCATCCTTCGCGTCAAGTTCATAACAAACATGGAGTTTAAGGTGGTTCACTCGTTAATACATCGTCAACTTCGGTAATACCTCACCATTTTCCGTTAGCCAATCAATAACCAAGAATGGAATTTTAATCTTAAAATGGAACAATAACATGCATCCCGATCGATTCACGAACATTGCCGAAAATGTACGAACACGTTGTATGAGCGAATAATATCTTGATGGACTACCTTGATACCTAAACTGAAAAACTAAATCGGTTATCGATCCTTTAATACAATAAGCCCGTTGTCAGCGACAATCAAACATAAAATTATAATTCGGGCTGTTTGGGATCCGTAGGTTTTTTATCACCTGGTTTTGTATCGGGTCTCTGACATTCTTTTTGCAGTTGTATTTTATACCATGTCACCGATATCTGTCAGTTTATGAATTTGAAGAAATAAGACGATAGGAAAAGCTGTTAAGGAATATGCGCCCATTTAGTTCATTATGCTCTACGTGACATTGTGTTGATTAGCTTAGGCAGTATGAAATTAAAAACAAAGAAGTAATCCAAATTACACTGCAGATAAGTGGAAACCGCAGTCCCTCGATGTTGATAATACTATGTCGTAAGAACCCTTCAAAATGAAAACCGAAAACAAAGTGATCGAAGCTATGTTATTGCTATGACCCCAGGAACTTCAACAGTTGTTAGCAATATACTGGAAGTCCAAATCTCTCTCCACAGACGTGTCAGATTGGATCTGTTCAATTGATATTTGAGTAAAGAAATATAGGGCATACTTCAATCCAAATGTACATACATACTTATAAAAGATATACATCTTTACAAACTTCTAAACATAAATAATTGACCAACGTATATGAAACGAAGTAGAAACAACATAAAGTAAGCATACCCCAGAATGTTTGAAAACACTTGATGCCGTAAAGTGTTTCCGGCTTACCGAGAGTTAACAATTACTAAATGAAAACCAAATTGTGTATATGCGACCACATGTAAACTGCTTTTATCTATCATTTGTTTTGTCCCATGCGTCATGGTCAGTTATATTCTTCAACTGTATAAACATTGCTATCCTGCAGTCTCTTGCCAAAACAAACGATCTCTATCACACTTTAAATATACTCTTTGATATCGACTGAATGAAGCGCCGTCAAGCATTGATTGAAATTTAGTTTACATTGATCGAACATTAACTTGAATCTGAATTTAAAAGGCCACCATATCGGCTGACAAACGCTCACACGATTATAGATACACTCCTACACATGAGTTACTTAAACAATCAAAGCGCTTCAGGCTCTGTAGTATTCACTATGTGTAGGCTATGTAGCGATTTAAGTGACTACTTTTAAATGAAGCGAACAATGACGAACTACTTCTTTGCACGATTTTTTATAGCCACACTACTACACTTAACTACACATTGCACTACTTTGTGTGAAGAGTTAGGCACTAAATGACGTGATTTCTGAGATATGATATACGCAGTGAATACATACAGCGTGAAAGATTGAAAGAAAGGCTTCTTCCAATAAGATTATGCGAAAGTATTGATCCGAGTGAAATATTACTGCATTTTGTGTCAGGTGGACTACTTGTGGTGTTTTCTTTTCTACTTTGAGTTTAAAGACCCGTTCTTTATTAAATCCCATCAGTACTTTATTATTCGACGTTCACTATATATTTGTTTACAGACTAGGTTTTCACTATATGATACTTGTTTCTTGATTACGTGAATATAAACTATCTTTACGGGTTTTATTTTTCAATTTTAAATATGACAATGAACCCTAAATTTGTGAAATATATTATTCTGGGATAGAACTGCTGTGATAATATTTGATCTACATGTGTGCACAACTGCTGAACAGGAGTAATTGTATTCTGACCTTTACGAAGTTTGTCCAACATAACCCACGAGCTATTTAACGTGCTTCAGTCTGTGTTAGGGTATTGACATCGAAAACAAACTCGCGTATACGGTCAGACTCGAGCATTTGAATAAACAATAGCGTTACATAACATTACTTCCAAAGCGTTATGTTAAACCGTCTTTGTATTGTAAGCAATTACACGTGAGATACCGTTACACGTAGTTAACGTACATACTTCTTCTGAAGTGAGTTAATACGCGTAACGATCTATTAAAATACACTAAATATTTCTTCAGATATTCAATGATGTCACATAAAATAGAAATGTTGCTATAAGCACGTACGTTAATAGCCAGTTAGTCTACATTTTATTAAGCTAACATAGGTTCTCATATGTTTAACTTTTTCCTTGACTACACAAATGTCATGTGCCTTTGCTGTCTTGACATTCAGTCCATGACCCTTGAACGTTGTATTTCCCAATGCCCTCCTTGTATGGCATTCACAAGTCAGCAAGTTGTGTTGTCTCATATTTGGAAATCAACGTTTCATTTTGTCATATCTGTGTTCATATATGTTCTTAATGTGAGTTGGGGATTTTGACCCGTATATTGGTCCATTATTTAGACATTTTGTCACGACAAATACCGAATCAACACGATTTACACTAACTCTTATTACCTTCAATTTCAATAAACCTTCTGTCATTCATTACCTTGTAGAAATAGATTTAAATGCCTAAGATTTATTGACTGTCACTAAACATTAAAGCTACCTCGATTGGACAAAGTTACAATATTTGATTACCAATATCAAATTGCTTCTTGAACGCAAACAACCCTTAAGTACGTAACACTGTGAACTAGATAGTCTAATGTCATTTAAGATAGATTAGGTTGGCCAAAGTTGTAATTTGAATACCACTTATGTCAATATGTCCGTCATACTAATGACCATGTGTTAACGTAAACCTAGAAGATTCCATAAATAGATAGGTGGAACCCAAAACACGTACGTACACTCTTATGGTAACTCTTTGGAAAGAGAGAATTATTTACCATTAAAATGAAAACAAAACTGTTATATGTCAACGATTAAATTTATTAAATGACTCTGACCTTATGTTGATAATTTTGACAGAGACCTGATTACGAGATACAGTATGACCTTTCCTCTTAAATTTACGTAAACAATGTAGTTCAAACGACACAAAATAATAACATAACGCAGTTGTCACGTGGTCTCAATATTAGTGTCGTGTGCAAAACAGCGGGATATGTGGTTGTATACTCTTAATTAACAAAATTGAATGTCATACCTTATAGTATTGTTAATTGGTACAGGTATTATACGCAGGAGAGTAAACTGTCCAATGTAATCGTGTTTGTTATATTATTATACAGCTTCTTGAGCAGCTTAGTATGCAGTTATGTAGTTGAAAATATGCATTAAACTACATACAATACCTAGCTCAACTTGTCTAAATTTGAACAGAATTCGTCTGTGTTGACATGAATGGATATTCTAATATTTCATTGGACGTCATGTAGGGATATCCTTGTTCTTGAATTTAGTCCCCAGTTTTCATACTCTATAACATAAAAGAAAGCAGACTGTAAATCACATACGATAATGGATATCAGACTAGGGTTTCCGACCGGTGCGTCCAAATTCTTTGAATGTCTTGTCATGAAATGCATTATACAACGAAACTGCAACCATGACAATACAATATAATATAATGATACATGTTTATGGTACATTTGTATATGTTATAGATGACTGATAGACTTCTTAAAAGGTTGCAGGGTCAATAGATGCCAAATGCACACACACGTTCACTAATTCGTCGACCGATGATAACCTCTCACCATAAGTTACAGCATGAATTAGTAATATGATACCCACGGTCCTCGAGTAGTACAAGTAGTGATATGGGAAATGGAGGGTAAGT
>ENA-OREC01002587-OREC01002587.1-marine-metagenome-genome-assembly--contig:-NODE-2587-length-10067-cov-13.013814_pt1 | contig 10067 bp, 5 predicted proteins | sample MGYA00248626_ERZ508543 | MGnify/ENA primary metagenome ERZ508543 (study PRJEB26211, sample SAMN05518279) | marine metagenome | isolation source: Puget Sound, Washington, USA | host: Bankia setacea...
AACATTGTAGTATGTTTTACCTTGTCAGAATATTCACCGAAACATTGTAGTATGTTTTACCTTGTCAGAATATTCACGGAAACATTGTAGTATGTTTTACCTTGTCAGAATATTCACTAACACATTGTAGTATGTGTGTGTACATTGGTGTATGTATGTACCTGTATGTACCTGTATGTTGTTTCTTTTGTTTACAGAATAATACTATAAAACAGTACATAACTGTTCCCACTTCTTATTAAGTTAAGACAAACTTATGTAAAAATCATCCCGTTTGTATCCAACATAAACTAGTGGTATAGGATATATTAGTGAGAAATACTAGTGTAAAGAACAAGCGGAGTCTGAAGTGAGTTAGACATATATCGTCGACTCACAAATCAGTTTTCTGACAGACACTGACACTTCATTAATCCAAGGTCAAAAGTCGGACGTCATAATATATATCTAAATATACAAATAAACATCTTCATCGAATGAGTTGAAGTAATTTCTTTATTGCTATCTGTTTCGTCGATCAACTTTTGAAATGTATTTACTTGCTATACATTACATTAAAGAACTTTTTATTTTTTTTATAAGGTGTTATACAGTTCAAACAAGTTCAGTCCAGGACAAATCGGCACTCGCTGGCTCTTTATTACACGACAAAGACCAATACAGGAAATAGTTTGGTTTTCCTGAATCTACTTTGAGCAATATTATTCGCTCCTTATTGATAACATATGTCACCATGGACATATATCCCCAACTAAACTGCTTAGTTTCATGTTTTCTTTTTCCATGGGCAATTTCACTCACGTACAAAATATTCAAAGAAGTAAATGATACAATCTATAAACATGTTTGTTTCTTCTTAAATTAGATAATAGGCTGCATATAAATGTTTGCAATTATGTTGTTTACAAACTCGAGCATGAATGAACTCGCTTCTCAAAGTAAAGGCGTTAATGCATTAAAAGTCATGTTTACATAAATGGCTGGTGTAATTTCGAAAAAGATGGTATCACCATAAGTTATTTTAAGATAAATGTTAGTTCCTTTATTGGTCAGGTAATCTATTTCAGGATGTGGGGTTCAGTAGAAGTTCAAACATAAAACACATCGTCGATAAGTTATCTCCTCTTGCTTTAATAAAACATATGTGGTGAAACTTAGTAGAGGTGTTGGCTAGGCTGATTTGCAATCATAGTATTATAGTATTCCTGTCAGGCCCGAGTTCGAGCACCATCAAAGCCCCCCCCCCCCCCCCCCGTTCTTTAATTTAACAAGTAACAAGATACCCTCATGTTTCAGTAGTGGTTGGTTCAAGTAATGAATTCCAGTGTGATTTACAATTGCACAAGTTAATGTTCACAAACGATTTTTTTTTAAAAACAACAAACGAAATAAAATAAATTATTATAAACTTAAAGGGGCAACAGAACCACCTAAACCTGTAGGTGGCGCTGGGACACTTTTTTCAAAATTAAGAAACATTTAATAAATGAAACTTTGCAGGCATCTATAATGAAGGTTACACTAATTATACTCACTAAACTATTTTTGATAACACCACCAGAAACATGAGTTTGGGGAAAACACGGTCATATTCACAATTTGAATTTTCCGTTGGAGTGGCTAGTTGGTATAAGCTAGGATATGAATTCTCTGTTGTAAACTTGACCACACGCTGTTGTTTGAATTTCTAGTAACTGTCTGATAGCAGACGACATACAACATTGTTAAACTAGTACACTGAGTATAACAGACAGATAGATAATCCGGAGAGTTTAATCATAGCCCCTCCCCATTTACTCGCTGCCCGGGTAGCGATTGTTGCGCCTTTAACTGAACAATTAAATCATTAGGATTTTATTTGCTGATATTTGCAACTTGATATTGAATAACAACTTTAACGTCTGGAGAATTCCACTTTCTGGTCGTTTCAGTGTTGTCTCATTTGCGAATGTTATTTACAATGTATATGATGCGTGTTTCAACTAGCATGCTTACTTTGCAGTCTGTTTTTGGCTGCAATGGGTTCTCCTTCGGTAGACTTCCATATTTCTAATTAACAAAGCATATTTGTATACTGTTTTACAACACGATTGTTTGTGTTTTTGCTGCACTTACTCTCTCGAACGTTGGATATTGTTTACGTCACATAACTATTTAAATGGAGTTAAACAACAACAATGGTGCATCTCTGTAAGTCGTGAGTTCAAACCTTATCAAATGCTTAGGTATTGAGTATTGGTTTATGAGATAGCATGCATAATAGATATTATATTAAATTATGTGACGAGACTAGGGCCGTTTCGATTAGTACTATATATATTCTTTATTTCCCTTTCTTTTACAAAGGATTTTTTGAACAGAGTAACACAAACATGGGATGAACAGTATAACAAAGATCGAGATTATCACCGCGATTGTACACACGCTTGAACACTCTGGGTAGTATTATTATAACGGGTGTGTAGTCTTCAACACGAGCACTTTATTAAGAGCAGTTAAACTTATTACGATAACACTATCGATGAACGGAGTGTTCCTAACGCGGCGATTTTGTGAATGGCGACGTCGCGAAAACATGTGATAAATCGCAAACATCAAATATATCAGAGCGGCTGCACCGACACTGTCGAATGAGGTCATTGGCACTTGGAGCATGTGTTAAAGGACTAGACTAGTGAAGAGATAGTATATCATTTGTGTAGGTCAAAATGAATAAAAATATAGTTTACAAACATTTCATATATATATACGTGACTTACATCAGTAACATGTCCCACATTTGTATCTTTTTATGAAATCATGACCAGAAAGACACGCAGTAAGTTACGATGATGGTATCATGGGCCTAACAACGAACATAATGCAATATCAATTAATGCTGTTTCAGCACTTTATCATTGTTAATTGACTTATGCATACCAGTTACGTGTAAACGGTATCGTTTCGGTTAGCTCTAATCGTGTACACGTTTACAAAAAATCTGTAACACACAGACGAGACACACAGCTCAATATATACATGGTTATTAGTTAGGCACGCCAAACGTCTAGAATTGAATATTGAGTCAATGTTAAACGATCGTGATGACTGGTGATATATTCTGCTAAATTCTCAGAAAGACAATATTGATTCTAAGAGAACTGCTGACTGTAAAATGTTATTAGCTGATCTGGTTTCCTGCAATGTCTCCCAGCACTAACCACTACCTCAGATAATAGAGCAGATGTATTTTGTTTCTTTCGTAATTTAATCTTGTGAAAATTAACATCTTCTAGCACGAACTTCCAAACACACTGTAGAATTTATGCACTTTTTTCATAAACTATATTTTGAAAGTTAGTATAATTAGCATTAACATTAACGGCATACAGTAAACAATGTATACCCGGTCTGTTCTAAAAGATATCTTGAAAGGAAGCATTCCCTAGCATGAACAGAGGAACACCTTTTGAAAGGTGTTTCGTTTGTAAAATATACTTTGAAAGGTATCATTTCTTAGCGTGAACGTTTACGGCATACATTAAACCGTTGCACATTCGTAAAACTAATGTGTAACATCTCTTAGAACGAACCTTTTATGGCATACATTAGAACAGGAGTTCATTTTTATTTCCTAACCATGTTTTGCAGGTACAGGTTCTGTTTCATTAAACCATAATGTATGTATCTCACCACACAGTTTTGAGAAAAAATAATTACTGTTTTATACCTTTGAAGGTAGACTTTTAGATCTTTGAAAATATAAATATAACAAGGTTACTCGTGTATTTGTTTGTTGATTGGGAAACACATTATTGTTATGTCTTAAAACAAGTAGTTCTGCTCCACAAATAAACAATTATAAACAATATATATATGTCCAACCTACTTTTGTTAACTGAAATATAAAGGTGTCATGTTTTTTTCCTTAACAAAACAGACTGATTTTTTTTTAATTGAATCGGCACATAACAGAGTTGTATTGTGTATAACGCTATCTTGATTGTCCTCGAGTTCTGAAGCAATATGATATGACGCTAGGTGAACGTCGGTTTATTATGAATTGTTGTGTTGGAGAGTATGTAAGTTATGTCAGTTGATAGTAAAACATAGTTAACTCAGACGTTACACTCTGAATTGTGACGTGTAAACTAGCTACAGTCGAATATACCCTAAAACACTATATTACGTCTCGTCTTGCCACCCATGGAAATTAAAACAGCTTTGAAGGCGACGAAAATTGGTTTTAGGGAACAATAGAAGTTGAGGTGCTGAAGTCAATTTAAGAGGTGCAAGAATATTAAAAAAGGAATACATCTCACTGTGGGCGATGTTGTTTATTTGTTTCCTATGCTGTTATATAATACCAATAGTGTTTTCAAAACCCGAACGCCTCTGTGTAAAACACTGGGTCATTTATAATTCATGAATGTAACACCAAGTTCACGAAGTAATTTGAAGGATGAAGCAACAATCAGCGCGTGTGTAGGTTTACCAATTGTTAATGTTACTTCTCTTAGATTTACTGTGAGTTTGAAAATAAACCCCGGATACATTATTGTATGTTTCTCTGGGTTTGTTTGGTTAAACGTCAAACTAAATAAGGTCAGTAAATCCGTTATAAAACAAAGCTTTTTGGCTATAGTTTATGGGATTATCTTTTAAATAAAACACTAATTGTAAATGTAACCCATCCTACCACACCTTTTTATGCCCCCACAAAGAGGCGGCATATATGGTTGCCCTTGTCCGTACGTACGTCCGTCCGTCTGTCCGTACGTACGTACGTCCCGAAGATTGTTTCCGATCTAATTCCTGAAAACTATTTGTCCAATCCTCACCACACTTTAAACATATGTTTGTGACCATAATATCTTGATCAAGTTCGATAGCCATGTAAATTGCTAGTCATTTAGGAGTTGCGGCCCTTTATTTGCAAAAAAACACGCAATCAATCGGAAGTGGCGGCATCCGTGTCCTATGGACACATTTCTAGTTAATGAAGTAATGGTTGTCAACGTACCGTTATTTTGTACCTAAATAAATTGGAAAAAATCCAACATGTTTACTACTCACAAGAAAGTGTCATCGGTTGTAAAACGAAACTTCTGTTTTTTTTCTAAAATGCCTTTAACATCAAAGTATGCGATATACAAGTAGAACTCCTCTGAACTTGCATGTTATATGTGTCCCTTAACTTGCACCTTTCACAGGGACAATATCGTCTTAACCACATGGTGTGTCTATGCGTAGGAAACAGTAGTGTCTTATAACCTTTAAACAGTACGAGGACAACACGTTGTGATGGACGTATACTGTTACACGTACGAAATATTGTTGACAGCGTGCAACTCTCTGGTTTGCAAGATTTCACACGTTTCGATAAGTTAAAATTATTTTTGTTTGTCTCTTCATTCACACATATTAACTCAGTTGTTATCATATTTCCTTATTTTCTTATTATTATTTATTATATTGTTTTAATATTAAAGTGGTTAATTTATTCAAACCACATAAACATAGTTGAAGCGTCCATTTAGATTATATTATATATATTGGCAAAGGGAGCATAGCAATATATAGTCCAAGTTGACGTTCTATTGTTGTTAACATAGTGAAACCCCCACAATCTCGATCCGTATTATGTAAATTGTAATTGGTGATTTGACCATTTACGTCTCTTGTTTATACTCACACTGTATATGTGTATACATTGGATGAATACAAGGCATATGTATGGTATCGTTTAGATGCACATGGTCTAAACGCAAACATAAGTGATAAATTAGGAGTAAATGACTGATGCGATACGCAAAGAATACTTGGAGAGACTGATGAGGTAAAATACGAGAAACAATTCGCTAGAACGAGGTTTCCCTATTAGGCACAGTACATAAACCACATTGTATCAAATAACAATTCTCTCCGTCTGTTAGAAATAAATCTAAAAAAGGTAGGTAAGCCATATAAAACTAAATGTGAAACTGAATATTGGCAATAAACAATGTGCATTTCAGGATTTGTAAGGGCATTAATGTTGGTATTGTCTAGACATGTTTCCAATGAAAGGTCGTTCAGAAGTTTCGAACTTGAAAAGTGGAGGAAATAAAACAATACCAACTACTATTACCAGATAAAATCGCTTGATAACCCTATCAAATAAACATCTATCAAACTAGCCAAAAGATATGTTACCCTAGACGTGATTAGAAAGAATATTTTTGAAATAGGTTGATATAAGTTGATGAATTGACAACTTGTAATGTTTATATCCAAATATTATGTTATAGGTAATTCCTTACATGACAGAGGTCAATGTCCACGTGTTCCTGTTTCCATGCCAGAGGTCAATGTCCACGTGTTTCTGTTTCCATGACAGAGGTCAATGTCTACGTGTTCCTGTTTCCATGCCAGATGTCAATGTCCACGTGTTCCTGTTTCCATGCCAGAGGTCAATGTCCACGCGTTCCTGTTTCCATGCCAGATGTCAATGTCCACGCGTTCCTGTTTCCATGCCAGATGTCAATGTCCACGTGTTTCTGTTTCCATGACAGAGGTCAATGTCCACGTGTTTCTGTTTCCATGACAGAGGTTAATGTCCACGTGTTTCTGTTTCCATTACAGAGGTCAATGTCCACGTGTTTCTGTTTCCATGACAGAGGTCAATGTCCACGTGAGTCTGTTTCCATGACAGAGGTCAATGTCCACGTTTTCCTATTCAAGGAAACAACGAGAGCCTTTCGATAACAAGCTCTCTTATAACCAGTGACAGCGCATAACATTTAACTAAATTCCCTTGTAACAATCTCTTGAACAGCAACAGTTTGTACTTAATTGGACTCGTGCATTATATTTGATTGTTCATCGTATTGTGGTATAAACAGATGACAGGGAAAATAGGTGCCACTGGTTCATATGCATCACAAAGTTATGCTAAACATTGAGTAATTCCTTCCTAGGCAGACGTCCATAGTTGTAATTGGATATTCAAATTTGTTTACCACGTGTTTCACATATGATTGGAACATTCTAACAGTTGGGTTCTGAAGTGATAACTACCTAGTGATCATTGTCCATTTAATTGGTGTGCAAAACTCAAAAACCTAATCAAGTTAATTCGAATGTAAGGTTTATCCATACTATGACTTCTGTTCTTATATCGACCACTGTTTTAATGTCAAGCCCTTTCAAGAACATTGTATCGACTCACCTTTTCCGATCACGTGTGACTTTCCATCGGTTTAAAATTTCAAAAGTCGTTCGATACTTCGCTGATAAAAAGGCTGCGTCGCTGTATTATCCCTTTTGTTATACTAACGTACCTTGAATGGACATTGTCTCTCAATACAGCCTAGTTCACTATACCAGGGTACGCTGACAGGACGACCAATATCGGTAAAGTTAGTAATGTCAATGCAGGTAGCTACTCGTTTATTCTGTTAAAGGAACTGCAAGATAAAAGACTGGCGGGAGAGAGTATTGATGCAGTGTAACACGGATATAGTGACAGGGAGATTCTGTAAATCCAGGAATATAAAACGTATCATTAGTGTTACTTGTATTCACAGAGGCTACACAGGCAACGTCCATCTCTGATTCTGTGTCGGATTAAACCGGTTTTTTGGACAAGTGGGCCACTCTTGCAGTTCGACATTGCTATCAGTTGTATAGTGTGGAATTGTACAATACACTGCATCTTCGAGTTGCCAAGTGTGTTCCCAAATATATGTACACACACGTCAATACTTAATATGCAACAGATGAACAGGGCAGTGTAGTTATTGTTTTGATTTGTTCTCAATAACAAATACATTGTAACTTTGCATAACGGCAGCACTGTTTTAGAAGTGTTGCCCATACGAGTGAGCGTGGTTTGGTATGCATCATCTAATAGTGTTCATGTTGCAATCATGACCAAGGCAGGTCGACTCTTTCAAACGCTGAAGATAATGTGCTAATATACGTTTTAATGCAACTTCCTTTTCTAATTGGAATCATTTAAATTGTGTCAACGTGTTTATATACAGAGGAACAAGATGGAAAAGCTTCCACCGTCACCAAAACCTTCCTTCTTCTCCATGCATTCACCTCTCAGGTCAAACCTTCGATCTTCCACGGCCAAGTCAAGGTCTCTCTGTTGGCAAAAATCAGTGAAAGAGGACAATGTTAACTGGAAGACCGTTGATCGACCGGACCCAACGACGGCTTCGGCGGAAGAGCTCAGAAGGACCCGTATGGCAAAGAGACGATGCTCGGCGCCGACCCATATGCCTTTAGCGATGGAAATGCAAGCCAGAAAACCATCCTTGAAGTCAATACAGATGATGAAGAACGGAAGTTGTGAGGTACCGTCGGTAGGTATCTTTTATAGTCGGATACATAAGTACCTGTGTATACATATACTTAATGTTAACATATTACGTACATACCAAACTATAACCGTTTTACTTTATTTTGTGAGTGGTGCCCTGCAGTGCGTACTTGTCATTTCACTACATATACTCTTTACTAAGTACGCACATCATCAACATAGAAGATATACCACATTGTTTGAAAACTCAACTGCAATATTTAAGTGCTGGTAACGTATTGTGTAGATATCTGATGTTTTAACTGATAACTGCGTGAGTAATCACATTTCAGGCTATCATGAACTGTCTACAAACATCATTCTCAGTAACTCATCATTTAGTGTAATGTTCAGCGGAACCTCTTTCAATGATGTGACGTTAATCCACTGTTTATGCTCTTTCAATGCCCAACAGTATTTCAGCTGTCGTCAAAGGACGTGTAAAATGAATACTTTACCCCGTGTTAAGTGTTTGGTTACAATGTTTTTGATCTTGTCCAAGTCTGGTGTAACATATTGGCGGCTATAAGATTGTATCATTTAATTAAATTGGTAAGCCTAATCAATAACATACGGGTAATTGCAAAGGAAAACGCGTTGGAAATTGCCTGAATTGCATGATTTATATTGAATTTATGTTAGTAGACCTGGTTCATAAATATTAAAAAAACTCGACGCAATCTTAGTAGATACAACATATCGTATAACTGCACACACATAAATTCGACACACATCGATTATACAGTGAACAAAGTTTATTTCTCAATCTACGTATCTTTCAATTACTTTTTTCAATCTCAAAACCACTAAATTATGGTAATGGTTTTATGCTGCCGATGATTGTGACGACTTTAAGGCTGTTATTACCAGATTAGAAAAAAACTAGGATCGGTTCGTATATATTGATGAACTACAATATTTCACTGTCTATAACTAAACTCATTTTCCAGTAATTACTGAAATCACTATACTGTGGAAATGCTTTGATGATGATTACGATGTTGTTGCTGTGGCTGATGATTGTGACGCATTTCTGATAGACTCTAGAAAGTATTTAATCGGACTACTATGAACTTAAGCTGTTCGGTGTGCTGATAACTTAACTCATTTCGCCGTAATTACTCAAGTGACGGTCTAAGGTTCCAATTCTTTGTCAAGTCTTAATTCGATTAGGAGGACAAAGACGTTAATAATGTATGAGCCCGGTGTCGATATCTCAACTGTTTCCAGCATATAAAACTTCCCATAAATCTCGAGTCTTAATATTGTCCCGGTCGTAAAAAGGTACTTGCGACGCGTCCTTAATCGGAAACAATGGATGTACTTTTACCGATTGAAACCGCTGTATGTTCGATGTTTTTCCTGATTCGTGTACCGTTTGATCAAATCATATCTAGAACACATCGTAAGCTCTGGTTGTCTGATCTTTGATAACACATAGCAGTGCCAAAGTGATGCATGAATAAAACGTGTAATCAATACGCATCCTACTTCAAAGGAACTCTGTTTGGCGATGTCCATACTATGATCTAGTTCTGTTGACATACACCTTACATTACTGGATAGGTTAGGGTTAGGATAGCTACATGCGAGTTACATAGCAATTTTTATATATTCTGTTTAGCGTTCGACTTTTGTCGTTTTTGCGTGGTCATTCGGGTTTTTTCATCCCCGCCACAACGACCAAAGACCTCCGACTTCGAAGGATTTCTATACCAGATCTTATCCATTACATTAT
>ENA-OREC01002588-OREC01002588.1-marine-metagenome-genome-assembly--contig:-NODE-2588-length-10067-cov-12.392593_pt1 | contig 10067 bp, 5 predicted proteins | sample MGYA00248626_ERZ508543 | MGnify/ENA primary metagenome ERZ508543 (study PRJEB26211, sample SAMN05518279) | marine metagenome | isolation source: Puget Sound, Washington, USA | host: Bankia setacea...
TGATACAAGTTCAATCTTTGTTGCCGTCAACAGTTCAGGTGTAGACTAGGCGAAACATATATATGCCATGTGATACGCATTATTCAATAACTGAGAATAGTCTAGAAACTAACCGAACAGCAACTAAACGGCCATCATTTTGTTGACTGTCATTGTTCTAAAACACTGCATAGTGGTCTTCTGTTTTAGTATAATTACTATGTATGATTCCGGGTACCAAACCATCGCCCAGATTATGTTTCATGCGCTCCTTTCTATAACCTTCATATATAGTCAACGTTCAGTGTGTAATGAAGCTTCTTATCGTACAACTGTCTACTGGTGGAAACTCTAGAGCCCATGCACTTGTCGAGTACCCTCATTTCCCCATCGGTGTCCGCCCAAGATTCAATATAACGGTAGGAATAAGGCCTATCATTAATTTTATTGTCACGTGACAAAAGGGAGATTCGTTCTTACTGACCAATGGTCGCGTGACCCCTGTCCTATGGTCATGTGACTCCAGGTGTGAATGGTGTCTAATTTCGCAGTGACAATGGGGAAGGTAAAGCCGCTCGTTCGTCAGCTTTTCAGGTGTGATTAGACGTAGATTGCGCCTAAATACTGCCGTGGTAAAATAGGATCACCGCAGGAAACGGCGACAAATCCCCTTCCGTAATGCGATAATTATTTTAACGATATAAAGTGTTAATGTAAATGTTTCCAGCGACTGGGTTTCAAACAGATGAAGGGAAAATGGACGTATATTTGACGGGGAAATCTACAGGAACCTCTATAGACGTGTAAACAATGAATAGTATGGTGTTTAAAATCTATAAATTATCAGCCGACCTATTAATTAGCGCCGTTTCATGAAATGGTAAACACGAAACCTTTCTCCATCATTCAGAAAACAACAACACTAAAACAAACAAAACAAAAAATGCTGCAATAAGCACCGGAGTGGCACTTGTATTTGCCCGTGATATGTTGTCAATTGTTATATGAAATGATATATAACATTGATATTCGATATGCATCAACATGACAAAATCGATCTTATACTATTATATATACAGTGTTCATGTGTTTATTTTTGCTCCAGTGACTAACTTTATGTGAACTGCATGTAATAGTATAGGGTAGTGAAGCACTCTTACACGCGAACATGTACAGTGTGTATTTATTAAATTCGTTAAGTCCCATATGATTCAATTTAATAAATACAACATGAGAACGATATGATGTTTTGTATTGTGTTTGTGTCTCATGATTTATTTATTGCCTCTCTGTTTCGCTCTATGTTCATTGTTTGTTGCGTTTGTTAAAGGCTCCATGTACATAGAAGGACATTATGGGAATAAATGTAACACAGAGTGCCAGTCATTTCAAGCATAACTTACAACGATTGCAAATATATAAAGACATAGAATGACATCATTTCATGTAGCATAATTATATACAAATGGGCTTTTGTATCTCCATTGGAGCTACTTGCACGCGTATTTAACACTAATTTCTGGCATATTCATACGCTATATTCATCTCGTAAATATAGAGAATCAATCGGAACAACTCGTCCATAGATCTATGAAATGGCATTGAATCCGAGATTTGCCGGAGAGGGCCTAGCTTGTACAATTGAATCAAACTCACAAGAAGGAAGTTCCGGTTGAAAGTTCACATGTACACGCGATGTTTTAAAACACTTCAATAACTAGTACGTATTTATGAAAATGTGATTTCTCTCTCTAAGTTTTGATAGCAAAGCGTACTTCAAGACGACACATGTTTATTATGTTTAGAACTCAAGAAACAGAATCGATCAGTAAAACAATGAAGCCTTTAGAAAAAGTGTTGTCTCTTTTGTCTTCAGAAAGAACTAGAAATTGTCATTCCCCCAACCCACAATTTTATAGCAGTTTAGCCTCGTGAAAACGTTTCATTGAAATGTAAAATAATAATACCTTTGAATAATTGCAACAGCCGTGTCAATTCTTAACTTTGTCTTTCAGTTTGCCGCAAGGATAATATTCCTAATTCGTACAAATGAGGGCAATTTGAAAGAAAACAAAACTCTGCCGATTTGCTAACGTAATTTCAGAACTTTTGAGTCTAAGGGTCATTTATGGATCTCCTTGCACGAGTTGTTAGAATCAAGGAAAATTACAAGACAAGTCAAAGGGTCGGAGGGGTTGGATAGGAGTGGGGACAGGAAGCTCATATGATGTGTTTGTTTTCTTGACTTTATTTTATTAACCCAAATTCCAAACAAATTCCAATTCCCTTAGTTTTAGCTTATATCAATTTATTTTATTTTGATTGTGAAATCAGACTTGAATGAGTTTCTTGTACCAACCAGTACTGATATTTGAGGATAAAGTTTCTTGCTCAAGGAAACAACTGAAATCTTTGATTTAGCAAATAGTCCGGGAACAAGTAAAATAGTATTCTATACTAGATGCTATAATTACAATTATATATGAGCCGTTAATTAAATACTTGTTTTAACAACTCGTGAGTGGTTTGCATGATTGGAATGATGAGAATAGAAAAGTATGTACGGACAAGAACTTATAAAAGGGGTTTGTAGTATTACCATATCTTAAATGTGTTAGAATCCAAACGTTTAGATTTGTTTTGAAACGTTTTTAAATATCATTACATTTCCTTTCTACTTGATATTCTTAATTAATCAAATATAAAATAAACGGATTTCTATCTGTTTACTTTTCACACACACACACACATAGTCAGGGTCCGATGCTAAAGTTAAGTTAAGGCCAAAACGCTCATATCTTGTTTTAATGTTTTAATTATCACATTTTTAAATGTTGTGGTACATACTAGAAAATATGTTTTTCAAAAATTGGTTCAAATCAAAACTACTAAAGGCCTAAGTATGTCTTACAGAAATGACACACAACTTAGTAGTAGTTGGTGACAGGGCCATGCCTTTAGATGTGTTCTTCTTTGCGAAGAGAGTGAAGCGAGCAGACTACATGACGGTATATCGCAGTTTATCATATATAGCAATGAAGAAGGGTTTTGCAGCCTCCAACATGTTTGCATGTTTGATACTTCCCTCACCTGGTACATTAACTAAACCTGGATAGTCTCTGGCAAACACGTTGTTTAGTACCGTGATCTTTCCTTTGCCATAAGAAAGGTATACATATTGTTTATCGTCACCGTACTACTTTTATTTTATAATCACTATTCATGTAGAAAGCCCGAAATACAAAATGATCTGCCTAAAATCACGTAAATCAAGTCAATTTGCTAAAAATATTTACAAACAGTGGTAATTTTTTTTTATGGTTTTACCATTTTTTAACAACTGCTCAATTGATTTTTAAAAATTGAGAAATTAAAGAAATAAAAAGGTACGCCCCAGTGGGATTCGAACCCACAACCCTGTGGTTTGAATCTACGAAACACCTGCGCATAGGATGCACAAAGAAAACATCCGAAAACGCCTTTAAGCGCGATTTGGTCTAAAACAATAATTTAAGGAAACAATTAGGAACCATCATGCGAAGTAAATGCCATGTTTCTTATGTACCGTTTTCCTTCGTCGTTTCTTTGTCGGGGATAAGTTTTCTGCGAGTACTTGGCGGCGTCAGACACGATATATCAACTTTCAGAGCCTGTCCATAATGGCTTCTAAAATTGTACCTAGTAATCGCGTTACCCAGCGGAAATCTTGTGATAAAATCTCATTAATTGGCGAATTCTGTCTTAAATGTATTTTGCCCGGCCGAGGTTCGATTGAAAGGTTTCAGTTACTTCTAGCGGCTAAATGAATTCGTTCTAAGTGTGATCATTTGGAGAAAAAGAGGGGGCTTTTATATTAAAGAGTCACGGCGATGCGACCATTATTGAAAACTAATTCAAATATTATTAGGGCGTCTTACAGGCCGGCGTGTTACATCCGGGAAACTTGTGTTTTAACGCATTATGGAAATACGACGTATTAATGGAATTTCCTGGCATCTTGTTCACGCTCTGATTTAATTACGCAGAGTGGTATTTAGGCATCTGATTAGCACTATTATAACATCTTTTGTCGACCTTTAAAGAAAACAGAAAGCGCTTGTGACGGGAAATGTCTCCGAGTACATGGTAAAACAAACGTAGAAGACTAAAGGCATTGTCGTATACTCAAAAAAGCTGTACATACGGTGCATTGTGGCGAACATGTTATAAGAGTTTTTAAACCGTCTACTTGTATGGCTCACGGGGTATTCCAGAACTGTATGAAGCTATGCAGTATGCATACACTGTCTTAGAAAAAAGGCATTGGTGATATAGCTGAACACATTTGTATAAACCATTTTTAAGAGGATGAATAATTAATGATACAGAAATTGCTAACCGTTTTCTGATTGCTGTCAGACTAGTATATATTTCGTATGTCCACACTTTTGTGGATTGTTGTTTGACGACATCATACACGTCAACTCATTTGACACGATCGGTTGCATCTTTTCTGCAATGAAGACAACAAAAAACATCATCAACAACAAAAACAACAAATAAAATGAAAAAGGTGTGAAGAGATACAGCAAGTTGGATGAATTTCAATTTCGGCTTCCACGGCTTACACACATTAACAATATAGATGCACTAGCAGTAACATGATTATAATCCGTATGTATATTGCTCTACGCTTGAAAAGGATATAACGTACAAGAAGCTGCAAGTGTAGAACGTAACCAACCTAGCCCTGGTTCATGTATATTGCAGACCAATTACAAGTATGTTTGGTTCATGAAATACGCGTTTAGTTTCCCCTACAAACTAAACTTCCCCTCGACTCCGTGCCCATCTACAGACCTTTTAGAAGTGTTGTTAACATCAGCTATGAAGTGGTGCCCGAGTAAACACTTTCAGGCACCTTATTTACGAGAACAAGGATTTTCTAGAGGTTATACGTTGATAAAAGGCTAAAAAGCGTGTCTCAGTAAATTAGCATTTGTAATAGGACTATATTAATTTACGTCAATGTTTAAGTTTGGCTCAACGGTCAACTATGGGATTATTCTGTTTAATTTATATACAGATTGCTCGTTTGTGTTTTCCTCAGAGAATTTTTAAGCGACAGTAAATGTGCTGAAGTTTTCGCGTAATCTGCAAGCGTCTGGTTAATGCTGATTTATTGGAAATGCTCTCATGCTCTCCATTATAGGAAAGCTTGTCGTGGATCTCAATGGCTTAACAATGTGTAGAAATGTTACAGTATTGGTGGGCACTAAATCCCGCCCTTTGTTAGGCTGGAATACGTTGGGAACGCTGCTTTTAGAACAACAGACACGTCCAGGCAAATGTTTTAGATGGGAGATAGAGTATTGAATTTCAAAGTGTCTGTATTTTGACAAACCCCTTACTAACATTCTGAAATGCTAGCTTTCGCAGTATACATGTATTCATAAACACACGTTCTCTTTCAAATAATGTTCCTAGGTTAACTGAATTTTGTTGAGAAATATTAGCTTGAACTAGTATTGTTAACTACCATTTAAGACCTGTACTAGAATTGTCCCCAGTTTATGTACGACCTTCTATACCATATAACGAATTACATACTTAAAAATACAGAAAGGATAGAAAGGACAGGAACGTTCCGTCTGTTTTAAAGTAAGTTAATAATTGCAGGCTTACGGAAATATTTTCAATGTTTCGTAATACACATTTACTTGCCAACATTCCATGTCAGGAAATTACACAAACAAAGGCAATCTAGAAATATCGTGTATGTAGGAGAAAGATAATTATATTAAATTTCATCAGGTCATTTTGTTCCTAGGTTACAGCTTTTGGTTTCTACGGGAGCGATCAAAGTTGACAGGCCAAAGACGTGAAGGCGCGGCCTCTCTGTGAGCTTCACTTTCTACAGAGAGGGGGAAAGAGACAGTCGGCAAATCCGTTTTGGTTTTGATTTCTTCGCTAAACGTCAGACTCCGTAGAGACATGTCAACTCTGGAAATTGGCTGAAGTGTCATGGATGGCGTGCAGTTTGATAACGATGCTACCTATGGGGTTTATATGTTATTTAAAAAGAAAATGAAGTGATTCGAAGTCACCATTCCGATTTATTAGAAGATCGTGATTCCTGGCCGTGTAATTACTGCAATAATTGGCTTTTGACGGAAGCTGATTTAAAACAAAAGGTTCTTTTACAAAGATTCGAGACCCTGATGTTGGCAAGTGAACGTGTTCTTCTGATATGATTTATTTGCCATTTAGGAGAAAACATCTCAGAGATAGAAATGACGTCTTAAGATGCACACGTCTATTAATTACTGTTTATGGTGAACTAGCTTTAAGGCATTATTTCTGTAAACTGGTGTATAATGTGCTACCTACTGTAAAGTATTAAGCCTGAGATGTCGTATACACGGATATATGGAAACATAATTCATTTCATTAAAGCTACACTGGTTTCCCCGACAATAATTCCAAATAATAACGAAACTTACAGGGTTTTTAAAGTTTGTTGTAGCCAGCGTTTCTTTAGATTATAATGTTTCCTTTGTAGTTATTCAATATAATTACTTGCATAAATTAATATATTACTAAATCACAATTTGATACATTGTTTATAGTTTGTTTGAAGCGCTTTATCGATTGACTAAGATGATAAAGTAAAAACTGTCAATGCTCACATGTAAACCGCAACATTGCATTTGTTTTTATGTAAACTATTGTCAATTTGATTTGGGCTGTTGACACAATGTCTTTGCTTGTACGATGTGTTGTCTTTCTGTTGACTATTTTCGTTAGTATTATAGGTTTACGTGACTTTGACTAGTAGAGTGGAGTTAATCACTAAACTCGTTGGTATTACGTTTCCATAAGTAGTCTGTCAAATATATTCTTATAGATTGGCAGATTCAAACCTGGAATTAGGTTCGTTTGTATCATCAGTGTTGCTTTAAACACCATTTCTCCAGCCGATTGTTTGTATCATTATACACTGATATTTCTAAAGACTGTATGTACAGAGGGAACGTATGGTTTATAAACGGTTAAACTCCACCGTAAAACCCAAACGCAAAAACACATCACTAACTTTCAACATTAGCCAGAAATGCCCCGGTGCATACACGTTAGAAATACCACATAGCTGCATTTAACATATAATCACATTTGAAATACATTATATGTCCAATGTAATGTATAATGATGCAATCTATATTAATAAATAAATTGATCAAATCAGTGTCATATTAAGGTAATCTTCGATACATAATAGGTTTTATCATTATTGTCATTATCATTTAGTACTTTGTATAACTACACACATAAATAAAACAAATAACTATAATTATACAATAACTATTTAGAGGCAAGTGTGGTATTGATAATAATACGAGGCTTATTTCTGATTTGGGAATAAACATACAACGATATTCTCATCTCAGTGCATGATTTCATCTTTTGATTAAACTCACTTATACTTTTCGGTTGCACTCACCCAACCGTTCAACTACTGGTATTCTAAAAAGCTAACATAGTTGACCGTTCGATGTTACCAAGCGCTTTCTTTCACTTAAAAAGTAAATCTTAATAATCAATCAACAACCTGGTATGAATCACAAAGTACTCACTATTACACTACATCTATGATTTTTTTTCATGAAGATGTATCGGAATATATATTATATAGTCATAATAAAGTTACACTCTGAGTGTCGTGCCCCTTATTCTGAAATCTCTACTATTACTTCATCAATCAAACGATTCTTTACACAAATTGCCGTTTCTAAGTGTAGATATTTCCTGGCAAAACTTGTTAGAGAAAACGTTGCTACCGGATCCTTAAATCAATAGAAAACTAACCACGAACACCGCGCAGTCGCGAAAATCGGTGATATTTTAGAAAGATTGATGTTAAATAGTTGGGAATTACAAAAGCTATCTACGTGTAACTTAAGCCTATTCATTTACAATTGCATATCAATTCTAAAAGACAGATAGTTCTCTCGAAGTAATTACAGAAGTACTTCTATATCACATTATATTGTTCCGACACAATCTGGAACAAGTAATAAAAGTACGGGATTCAGCAGTAGATAATTGAAAGATACGGTTAACAGAACTGGCAGAGGTAAAGTCGGTTTGATAAAGGAATACCTGTAGTGACAAGAGAAAGATAGACACTACAAGAAGAACAAACGAAACAATTAGAGAAAGAAACGAAATAATGAGGGGCGTTGTTGAATTAAATACTCCGTCGAATAAAGAAATACAATTCGAGATATAACATGGTGCAAACCTAGACTGTACAAAGGAAGAGTCTGTACTTGTTTTCAGATACTACAAATAAAACGACAGAGTCACATAGGTTTGGCACTCGACATAAATATACTGGTTTGTTATGCCCTGGTATGTTCCGTTGACTTCCGTTTCGTTATGTTCTGTTCTTTCACCCTTTTCTGTAATTGGCTCTGAAAGGAATTTGGCAAGTTGATTGCCTTACCTAGATTTCATGTAGCATTTTAATCAGTGGCATCATTTAACCTCACACTTTCCTAGTTTAAAACCACTATTTTTATAACATTGTGTCTGGAGTGCTGTGTGGTATATGAAGTTTTAATCGTGTCATGTCATTGAACCGCGAAACATAAGTTCGTCAAAATAGCCATTAGTATATATAAGAGCATCGTTTTGCAATAACCTAACACGTTTTCTAGAATCAACTTCACGGCTAATCATTTAGAATGACGCTAGATATCTGTGTATTTAGACCATTTAAACACTAATTTGATTCGCTATTGTAAGTACTAGCCGAGACTTCTTTGCAGAAACACACTGTGGTGCTTCATGTCGACGTGGGCTGAACTGCTGCCCCTTTAAGGAATTTGTATTTTGATTAACAGTAAAACATTAAAGATACTTTAAATGAGCTTGTAATGTTGATATGTATGCTCATAATTGCACACACTTGCATATGTCCGGTGTAACTAAACATTTCCTCACCTATTGTATATGTTTGGTCTCTGCATTATCACAATCAAAGCGCTACAGGCTCTTTAGTAGTCAGTCTTTGTAGAATAATATAGCCCTTGTGTCAAGTGACTGTTCATATCGCGAACCCTGCCGAACGTCTTCTTTGCAAGCTTCTTTGTAGGCACGCTACAACATCTTGCAGAAGGGTTCTCGCGACAGCTAGTAAATCGACCATCTGGTGTGATCAGTAAAAATGGGGGTAATTTTTAACTGTACATTTACATCTAAACTTGAATAACTATTAGTCGATCGAACAAGTATATCTGAGTATCTAAAAATACGTGTCGTTTGAGTTTACGAATTAAATGGAAATTATTTTCCCTTGTGTATGTAAGCCTCGATAGGAGTCCGAGTTAGCATGCAGTCCATGTGCTGCATGTGTGTAATAGTCATTCAGCTTTAGGATTGACTGACGGATAGACGCCATTTTTGTTTGCGCGTGCACTTGTACCTTGTGTTAGATTTACACGTGTTGTAATATGTCGACCACTTTATATTCTAATAACGCCTATGAACAAAGTGGGGCTAATAATTCAAGTAAAGAGTTTCGTAATCGAATTACGGAAACAAACATTCTGAGAGACGAAGGGCGAGCACACTGTGTGACAGTGAATTCTGAAGTATAAACCTTCAGCTGCTTTTACCCACAGTCGAGAGCAAGAAGCGACATATGAGAAATTATGGTGGGTTACAGAGCTTATTCGTGTACAACAGCAACAGTAACAGTTGTGTCTTGTTCAACCATACATAGGAGCGACACCTAGTATGGTTCGGGTTCTTTATACAGTCGAGGTGCAGCTCAGTCTGACGGCCCAATCAAACAGTGAAAGCTACTTTTGCAGATAGTCAAGATGAATAGTTTATATATACATTGTGTATAGTTAAAGTACATGTATATTAAAATCTACAGTTTTGGGAAGATACTGGAGCAATTAGTTATAGTTTTCGTGTAAGTGATACAATTTTATTATATTCATTATCGAATGTTCTTTCTTTCGAAACAATAATCTGCACTGACTGAAGCAGTTTGTAACTGAAGCTAATTGTAATTTGTTACACACAGGTTTGTTGGT
>ENA-OREC01002589-OREC01002589.1-marine-metagenome-genome-assembly--contig:-NODE-2589-length-10065-cov-13.326792_pt1 | contig 10065 bp, 3 predicted proteins | sample MGYA00248626_ERZ508543 | MGnify/ENA primary metagenome ERZ508543 (study PRJEB26211, sample SAMN05518279) | marine metagenome | isolation source: Puget Sound, Washington, USA | host: Bankia setacea...
AGTGTAATCACATGCAACATGAACTCAAATCAACAGTTCAATAGTGTAATCACATGCAACATGAACTCAAATCAACAGTTCAATAGTGTAATCACATGCAACATGAACTCAAATCAACAACACATAATCAACAGTTCAATAGCGTAATCACATGCAACATGAACTCAAATCAACAACACATAATCAACAGTTCAATAGTGTAATCACATGCAACATGAACTCAAATCAACAGGAAAGAAATTGTAATTAATGATATATTTTGTTTTAATCCATAGATTTATGCGAATGACAGATACATGTAGTATGAAATGTTTCCAAATAAAAACTTTAAACTAAGTAAACAGAAGCCTTAACAAGAGCATCTGCAGATTTCAATCCTGGGTCAGTAACGTTTTGCAATATTAAAGTTATTTTTACATAAGAAGGTTAGGGTCAAAGTCATCAGACAAGGTCAACCATTTTATGTCACAGCATACATTGTGTTTGAATATGTACACAATCTGTAATAAAGTAAAGAAGTCATGAGTTATTTCATAAAGATGCAGATCTATAGAAGCTTCTCATAATTAACCTTTGACTAGTGTAAGCCAAACAAAAGCCCTTTATTGACTTACAGGTATAGGGACTTGTTGAAGCACTGGTTGCCATGCCTGGGTAACCTGTGGTAGACTGTTGGAGATCTGTGGCTGGGGGAGCTGTGTGTGGAGGACCTGTGGCTGGGGGAGCTGTGTCTGGGGGACCTGGCTATGGTCTGGGAGTGTCATTGTATCTATGTCTGACTGCTTCTGGGTGATCTTTGTGTGATACATCTGAACAGACAATCAAAACAGGTTATACAAAGTCATATACATATAACCTTATATTTGATACATTGTATGATGCTATATTAGCAAATCCTAAAATACAGTAAAATCATTTAGTTTTGTGATCACAAAAATTGGTTTTCTGAAAAGGATATTTTCGTTGACAATGAAGATTATGGATTAATTGGTTTAAAGTAAATACAGTATTGGAAACTTAATAATAATATCACATATATATCACATATACATCACATATATACATCACATGATATATACATCACATATACATCACATATATACATCACATATACATCACATATATACATGTAATAGCATTAAGCCACTTATTATCATCCTTTCAACTTTCAATGTTACCTTAATATCTTTCTTCTTTTTCTGAAAACATGTGAAACCTCTGATAGAACCAGGCACTCTAACAACTGAACAAAACCAAGTACTGTATGTATAGTGTTAACATTAAAGAGACAATTCCTTGATCCTTTATCATAATATTGCTAAAAACACAATAACTCTGAAACAAAATAAAGTGATAAAGCGAAAGAGTTCTATCTGCTCCTTTACTCAATAGCACTTAGAATCCTTTCACTTCTAGAAATATTTATGTGAAAAACCTGTGTGCAGTACTTACCTCCATTTCTTCTTGTAAGTTCATCTGTTCTCTCCTCTGAGATACAAACAATTCCTCTAGCTGGGCCTGTTGATGCTCGATCAGTGTCTTTTGTATCAGTTCAAACTGCTCTGTCTGGATCTTAAACAACTCTTCCTGAGACAAATGATTCATAGATTGAATAGTCGATGTAAAAGACTGTATCAAAGTACCTATATCATCCATCACATTTTCAGAGCGAGTTTTGTTAGCACCAGCATCATCATCATCGTTCTCAAAGTCTTCTGCAGTATGTAGTGATTGTTCATGAACTTGACTTAGATATTTCTGTATGTGTTCAGCCTTTGCCTCGTTTTCTTGTGCATCACCATTTACAGCTTCTTCTTCATGTTCAGTCACCTTGATATGGGTTTCCATGTCAACATTTGCTTTTCTTTCATGTTTTGTTTCTTCACATACTTTATCAATCATGTCAACATTTTTAGTCTCTGCTGACACCATCGGTTTACTTTCAGTTTCAACAACAACAACATTTCCATCCTTTTCATTACATATTTCAGCTTCATCTTCCTGTTCACTTTCCTCTGATTCTTCTGTTTCACATTCAAGCACTTCCATATTTTCATCATCATTATCTCCAATAATCTCATTTTCCTCTTCACTGATCTCTTTGTGGTTACTGTCATCCTCAAATTCATGCTCGTCATTCATTTCTACTATCTCTTCAACCAAGTAATCCTCCACAGGCATTTTATCATCCCTTGTTTCAGCACTATCAGGAATTCCATTATCATAAGTCTCAGCATTCTCATGATCATTATCAGTTATATCAAAAGTGGTGTTTAACTTATTACAACTTGACTCTTCTTCACCTTCTTCACTTTCATCACTTGAGTCATCGAATAAAACTCTTTGCAAATTGTTCCTTATTTGTTCTTCATCGTCCAGCATTGTTCTATTTTCTTGTAAAGTATTTAGTCCACCTGTTAAAACAATGGGCTCTAAATGTATGGCAGATTCATCAATATCCAGTTCACTTGTTGCAGAATTATCAATATCTGTAACAGGTGTTGCCACTTCTATTTGCCCGCCATGCTTGATGAGATCTGGCCTTTTCTGAGACAACATATATGAGCGTGTAATTTCTTCTTGTAGTGAACTGATACTCGAGTCTGGAGCAATAGCATCTTTGAAGAGTCTTTCTATATCATTACCGCTTGTACCATAATGATATTGAGTATCCAACGCTTCTAAAGACACATTTTTTCTAGCCAAGTTTTCTTGCAGGACCACTTTTTCATGGTTATCTTTTGGTCCAGTTTCTGCTAACTCAGCTTTCAGACCAGATTTCTCAATGCTTAATGCTGGATGGTTTTCACCTAAAGGACCTTGTGGTATATTAGCCATATAGACATTCCAGACATATGGATTTCTTTGTCTTGCAGTCCTAGATCCAGAATGGCTTTCATTGCTCTCATCATCAGGAGGTGGTATATACTCATTCTCTTTATCTGAAGTGTTAAGTTCTCCATCAGGGTTGCCATCTTCAAATGGGTGATCACCTTGGAACTCACCTGGAGAGCTTGATGAAGTATCAACACTTGGACTTAGAGCAACTTTCCCTAGCAAGTTTAATCCTGAAGCCATAGCACCACTCTGTCCATCTCTAGACTCTGAACCTGCACTTCTATCTACTGCATTAACCTCACCTGTATCACCTTCCTCAAAGTTTTCACTATTCTTAGGAGTTATATCCAGTTTACGATAAGATATTTTGTCCTCATAAGACTGACTGGCACTTGTACTAATTTCAGTTACCATTGTGGAGAAATGGACTGTATTTTTCAAAGACTTTGGGCTCATTCTTGACCTCGATGCACTTACTGAGCTGGCTGAGCTTAATATAGAAGACCCAGTTGGACTCATGCGAGCTCTTGAATGAGCACTGCTGCCGGATAAATTTTGAAATGAGTTAGAATTAACACTTTCATGTATATCACTGGGATCATCAGTCAATATAACACCACCAGTTTCTACACCTTGATAACTGACTACATTTCTACCACTAGCACCATTTGGAACACTTCTACTGTCTGACCAGTTTTCTGACTTTGACCCCTGACCTCGTGCATCTTTTGCATGTTCTGGCTTTGATGAGCTACCCATTGTTGAAGTCAAAGTATCTTCCATATTCAAAGCCTTTGAGAGTTTAGTTAACATATGAATAATTTGCTGTTGTTTTAGAGATGTAAGAGGAATTCCATTATAGTCCTTAGGTAAAGCGTCCGCCTGTTCCAATGAAGCAAAGTCTGACTGTAAAGAATCAAGTGTGGCAAGAGCTTGCTCCTCAGAAATAGGGTGTGGAAACAGTTCAGCTGTTGCAGTTTGTATAGGATCAAGCTCTGAATACACCTCATTTTCTTCATATCCTATATTTTGTTTATCAAACCTATTGAATATTTCTGTTTCTTCTTCTTGGGTCAATTCTTGTTCCAGTAATTCTAAAGGATTTGGTAAAGTGGTTTTTGATGGACTTGCTTTCGTCTTTTGGAGGGAACTTATATCTTTCTCTGGAGTTACAACAGTTTTTGTTTTTACTATATTTTCAACACGTTTTGCTTCATTTGCTTTTCTTCTATCTGGACTGGCCCTGCCTTTATCTTTCCTAGACTTTGTGTCCTTATGATGTGGTTTCTTTTCCTCTGTTTTACTATGTTGTTTAATTTCCCTATCTGGAGCTTGCGGTCGACCACCTTTTGGTGAAAGACTCCTGGAAGGTAAAGGCTTTTTGAGGTCCTCCGTCTTTATAGCTGCATCAATAAACCTTAGATCAGGTGTGGATGATGACTGCCTCATTGAAGAACCTCTGGATGGAGGCCGACCTTCAGGAGGGTGAGGGAATAGAGAAGAGGGCTTTGGAGAGAGAGACTTCTTAGAGCTTGGAGACATCTCAGAGTCATATTTACTAATAGCCATAGCTGATTGGGGCCTGTCTAAGTGCTGGGAGGAGTAAGATTTCTGCTTTGATAAGGAACCTAGCTTACCAAGTGATTTATAATTTGAATGCTCTCTTTTCTTAGTGTCGGTTGCTGATCTGGACGGTGAAGAGTTTGATTTTGCTGGTCCTGGTGAACCTGCCTTTGAAGAAGATGTTGATCTACTTGATACCTTAGCAGACTTAGGAGAGCTAGTTGTACTTCCAGAACCAATAACATTTATCACAATCTCAGATGGAGGGTTGGTCACTGACTGAGCTGTAGTTTTAATTGTTTGTTTTGAGGAAACTTTAGGACTCTCTGATCTTCTGTCTGTTCCTTTCCTAGAAGCTGGAGAAGATGTTTTAGAGGTCCTGGTACTGGGTGTGGAGGAGGAAGGTTTTGAGGCTTGTTTGGCTGCCCTTCTCTCCTGAAATAAACAATAGGTAGATGTCACATTAAAATAGCTATTTCACAAGTAAAAATATCACACCAAAAACACCAAGATGTTTTAGTAATATCTTATTGTTTAAAATGATTGCAACTTTGCCTACTTGTTTTGGTCAATCATGCACCATTGTTTGATAATTGTCCAACCCTTATTGAAACCTTAACCTGTAGTGGTACAGTAGTCACTCTTTTGAGCTACTTAGTAAACCCTATACAACTCATTTAAACTATGCATGTCAATCAAACAGACAGATATTTCAAATACAAAAGTTTACCATTGTTCATATTTAATAAGTGTTGTTTAATCAAAGCACAACATGCACTGAAGAACAAAATAAACAAATATTTAGAAATAGACAGCAAACTGACACCGACAAAGTATTTATACATGTAGAGAGCTTATCTACAATATTGACACCTCCAAACCCAGGCTTATGCACAAAACTGAAAAACATATATGCTAGAATATTCAGACAAATAGAGCCCTAACCTATGAGTAGGTCAATGAACTCAATGGAGAAACATGTATAAAGAGGCCCTAAACCACACTGTGTGCAACCATAGAAAGGAAAAAGTGTTGAAATAAAGGTTGTCAAACTAACACTGAAATACAAACACATGCATGAACTTCAAACTAAATCTCAACTCAAACCTAAGCAACCCAGTCATATACTTGTGTTTTGTATTAGAAACTTGCAAGCACTCATCTAGTTTAGATCATCAATGAGTAAGTTTGTACTCTTGTAATAGAATATGATAATGCTGCTCCGTAAAATGCACTTAACCAATGAAAACAGGTGTTATGTTTTGCAGAGAGAAAGTGTGCGTTTTGCGTACAAGAAGTTTGTATAGTCCATTTGTCCTGGGCAGAATACTCCGACTTTTCAACGAATAATTTGTCTGCAACACAGTAACATGTTAAACAAATCATTTTAATTGTAACAATTTTTCTTCTTTGGGTGAAAATTGTAAGAGTTTAGTTCAATTTTGTAACACTTAATTTTCTTGTCAATTTCTATATTCTATAATATCTTACGGAGAGGGGTAAATGTAAAAGAATTCTATCTGCTTTTATAACTGTATAGCACTTAGAACATGTGTCCATCCACCCCTAGAAATGTACATAAGAAAGACTACAACATACAAAATTACAAAGTAGTTTCATTTGACTATCAATAGTTTTAATTAAGTATGAACATAATGCCAATGCATTTTTTCCTGTTCAAACAGCTGCACTATCCCCCATATTGCATACACTCACCTCCACCCCAGCAACTATGGATTGTACTTTGGCCTGTAACTCCTCCCTTTTCTTCACCTTTGACCTGGTCTGTCGCCGCAATGCCTCGTGTTTGTACGACATCATTTCCTCACGTCGACATGCCGTCAGCTGTGCATGGAGACAGATGGTGATTATGTTTTGATACATTTAGTAAAAACTCACTACATTACTATCTTATATACCTGTCTATTTCCCTATACAGTTACAGTGGTATCGCATTAACTGACAATGAGTTAGCATGTGTTTCCAATTTTCCAATCACACTAACAGTCCAGATGTTGTCTTCAAGATAATGATATAATAACTGACTGATCAAATATGTGTATATCTGTTATCAATAGTTGTAATCTACATATAATGTTTAGCTAAATGAGCATTGTTATTGATGTACCATATGATTATAATACCTGAAATCCAATACCTTACTCCACAGTTGAGATAGTTAATACAGACAACAACAAAACACTAAAGTTACCCTAATAAGACCACCATTAGGGCAGAAAGAAAACAGGCTTACTAGTTAGGAAGTAGGTTTTACTAGTGAAACAAAAATTCAATGAAATGAGAAATTTGGACAAAAAATAGATGGTCTTAATAGATGACCAGTCTGAATATTGAGTGGTCTTTATAGCAGAATGTTACTGAATTTAGATAGGTGAAACAATGAGACAAAGACAACAGTTACTGTTTCAATTTAGTTGTGTTCCACTAGTTTTCCACTTTCTGTCTGTATAGAGAGTGGTATAATGCTTCACTGTACCTTAAACAACAACTACAAATCAAAACTTGTTTTAATGATATCAAACAAATCTATAAGAAAGTGTGCAAACATTTTATTAAGTTGTTTTTTCTGGAGGGCTATCAAATCTCTAAAAAGCTTCACCTGTGCTGGTCAGCGTGAAGTTCTCCATATATCAGGGAGAAGTTTACATTTCAGATTGTCCACTAATCTGTACAAGCTTTTACACTCATCAATATTAATGTCAACTCAGTATTTAAAGTACATCAGTTTATATAGGTATAGGAGTTTTCAGACTGGACTTGTGAAGAGTGAATATAGAAAAACAGTTTGTTTTGTTATCATAGCATATTTCAATTATAACACAGCAATTAGTCAATCAAACTCTGTCCCTGGATTAGTGAACCAGTACTTAGCATTTCTTGGAAGGCAACAAACAACTCTCCAACATGAAATAGAGATTGAAAGTAAATGTGGCTACAAAGCATCTTTGGCCATTACTGGTCTAAAACTGTAACTCTCAGATCTACAGAAAGGCAATTTGCCAACTGAATATTCTACAAGGGCTACATAGAATAATCTTTTAATATATGTTTCCAACAATGTCAGATTGTTAGCCATCAGTAATGCTAACCCCTAAATGTTTTAGTTTACAGACTGGCAAACTACCAACTCAACAATCTGGCCATGTGTAACAGTGACCAAATACCATGTTTTTAGCAAATATCAAACATTTTTGAAATGTTGGCTAATCAAAAAAGTACAAGAAGCTTCAAATCTGGTTGTAGACAAATGAAAACTCTTCAAGAGCTTAACAATTCAGTATCAAAAATTGAGATTTTTTAAGATCTATGTCCAGAAACGTACCACAGGTGGAAGTATTGGAACGCCATTGAATTTGATGAGGGACATAAACTGTAGAGTTGATTTGTCCAGTACAGGTTGTCCCTCCTCGTCCAACAGCTGACTTCGTGACTCGAAGTACTCCAGTAGGTTGGCCATGTCTGGAGGCTATAAATAAACACAAAACACATGTACATGTACTTGATAGCAAGGCCAGATGAGTACGCTTATAAGTATAACCTCAAATAAGTATTTCAATAAATATATGTGAAAGCTAGGGGTCTATATGCTCCTTTTCTGATTGCACTTAGAGCCCTTTTGCTATTACTTCTTTATTTGCATTCCTCAAAAAAATCTATTGAGGCTTTTCTCACAGTTTTGACTGGAGTTCCCATATTTTTATTTGACATACATGTTTACGGATGCATTACAGTATAACTTGCATTTACAACATACAAACTCTAGACTAAGAAGAGCTAAGATATCAAACATGTCTCAACCCTATAAGAACTTTTCACATTCAGTGATATGCCTAAAGGTCTATGCATTAAAGCAAACACATAGTCCCTTTATATGGACATATGCAAGACCATAAACGTATTTAAGAGATTTTTAAACCAGTATTGAGACAGCCTTTTCCACAATATTACTATTGTACTATTAAGCTGATTAACTAATATTATAAGATTAGCAAACAAATCTGACACAAAAATCCCACTGTCAAATTGCTATAGGAAGAGAAACGAAAGTCACACTTAGACTAAGTTAGAGTAAGACAATAACCTGAGTTTTCTGACCTATAACTATATATTACTCAACTAAATGCTTTGGTTTTGAGCTGGATAAAAAGGCACTTTTACAGTATTAGGCTAAATATCCTTTCAATATTGTCTCTCAATTTGTTTTTACCAGTACAGTAAAGTTGTGCTATTTAAGAAGTCCAAAGACCGTCTATTTTCCGAACCAAACATCTCGATTCATTGCATTTGATGGTGCTATTTTAACACATTCATTTTGGAGTCCATTTTTTGTCGGTCCTAAGGGTGGTCTTATAGGCATTATTTTACGGGTGGCATGGCACAGTCTGACTCATGATTGGTCAGTTGTTTCATTTGTCCAATGCCTATAGCTTAACTGTGACACAGTGATTTGTAGTACCAGTATTAAGTCTTAAGTGTGCATGTCTAATCCTAAAAATGCACAAACTTGTACTTGTAAAACATCTGGAAAACAGCAACATCTGTCACAACTTGGAAGTAACACTTTTAACGTTTGTTTTTGAAAACTTTTAACACATTACTAGCAATCACTATGAATGTATAGTACCTGAAGTCTATTGTCCAGCTTATATCACAAACTCTTGTCCAGCTTATATCACAAACTCACAAGAGATCCATTTCCTAGTCCAACTGTACATTACTTCAAGACTTAGGTCCAATGTACATTCATGTTATAGAAAACTAATCATCTGCCCCAGTCACAGAACAAAATACATATTCTATTTGGAAGCAATCTATATATATATACTACTACAATATATGCATTTTCCAAGGGCTGCTATCTTCTCTATACAAAACCTACTGTAACTGGATTGTTTAAATATTTATACCAAGCTGTATCAATCAATGAACCACTACCCTACCATAGTGTCTTGTAAATAAAACACTGTGCCATATTGCCAGAAACACTCTAGTTATGCTAAAGGCAATCAATAGACCATTATTATCTGTACTTGGTATTCAACAGGATTCAGTCTCTGTTATACTTCCTGTACAAACTATACATGTATAACCTGTCTGTGTTGCCCAAAACCCTCAAAATCATATCAAATGAATGTTCAACATTTTGGGTTTACTCATCACCTTGCAATCAAATTATGATTTCCATGTGCAGTTGAAGTAAGGTGCTGGTTTTGTCATCCTAGAATCCTGCAATTTGGAAATCTCTAATGTTCCCTGATTGCTTATAAATAAATGATGCCACAGTCTCAAGACAGGTATGTGACTAATTCAGTGATTGAACCTGGGACCCCCAGCTTACAAGTGGAATGCTCTAAGCAACTGATTTAATTGGCCTGGATAACCCACATATTCTCTAAGCTGTATGGTTCAGTGACGTTACATAGACAAATTAATGTCAGAGCTCAATTTCCAATCATTGAATAAGTCATAAATTGCATCAAAATTGTATTGTATTGATGAACGAAACTACATAATAGAACACAAAACCTATAACCTACAATTCTTATCCTGGATATTATTGCAACAGTTTACAGGTCAGTTGGCCTCCTGTTGTAAAATGTCTTTAGAATCAAGAAGTATCATCCAATCAAGAAGTATCATCCA
>ENA-OREC01002590-OREC01002590.1-marine-metagenome-genome-assembly--contig:-NODE-2590-length-10065-cov-13.206147_pt1 | contig 10065 bp, 7 predicted proteins | sample MGYA00248626_ERZ508543 | MGnify/ENA primary metagenome ERZ508543 (study PRJEB26211, sample SAMN05518279) | marine metagenome | isolation source: Puget Sound, Washington, USA | host: Bankia setacea...
CTCTATTTTAATTATTCAAAATAATCAAGTATTTACAAAAGACTTTACTTCATGTGATCCATGACTTTTAACAGTATTAATCATATTCATTACTGCATGTATGCATATATCAACTTGCTATCAAAGGTAGGTTTTCACTCTATTACTTCAAATTATGAGAGTGAAAACAATCAGAAAACCCGTTAAGTTTCGATTTCACTCTATTAAATAAAATTTAGGGAATTAAATACCCTATTACATCAATTCTTATCTGGGGCACTGCTAGAGCAGCAGGTTTCATTTTGTTTTGGCCATTTATTTTGTTTTAAAAATAGAATCATTTTGATAGACTTTACTTACATTTGCGTGTTCTTCATTATGACTTGAATTATTAAAATCATTCATTTTGTTTGTTGTGTACGCAGTATTATGCATAATATTCCTTTTCATTACATTGATGTTGTAAACATTTTGTAGCAATTACCTCTGCCTTACTTTGCTTCATCAATAAATTTTACTTTGATATTCAAATGTTCTTTTTTCTTCCATATTTATGTTAGTAAAGAACATCAATGCGTGTTTTATTATAGTCGCCACAATGACTGTTCGTTGTCTGTGTGTCCGTCCATCTGGATTTTCTTGTCCAGACTATAATTCTTGCTTTGAAGAATTACCAGAACTTGTCACAAATATTCTGTATGTAACATGTACACCCTGGCCTTCAACCGATGGTCAGATCCAGTTGGGAAAGTTGACCATCAGTTGCAGTAAAGCTGTGGAACACACTGTGTAAACTAGGTAAATCCTGTATAGATTGATGACTATGTTTATAAATCGTATTAAAGAACATAGATATAGATAAAATATATACATATATTTGGTATGTGCTGTTTCATCTGTTTGTATATATACAGTCCATGCAAAACCTTGTCTGTCGCAGGTCAATGTCAAACAAAACTTGTCTGCGACTGGTAGAAATTTTGGGTTTACCTGTCACAATCACAGGTAACTTTTGTCAAATTTTGCTCTATATTCAATGAGTTGACAGGTAAAAATTAGCAATGACAGGTAAACATTTAGAAATTATCAGTCAGATTGTCCTGTGGTATGAAAACAGTTTTCGCATAGACTGTATATACATGTATCTGTATGAATTGTGTCAACTGTGCCTCCTTCTTAATAAGACTACATGTATTAATATTATTGATTACTATATATGTATCTCTTAATCGGATGTGGTAAAAGGTGAAAACAATCATAAATTCAGTAATAATATCAATTCCGAAACGTCTCCTTCAATAGTGATTAATCAATAATGAAGGCTCCGTTGTTATATCCAAAACTTTCAAGTTTGAGAAATGATCGCAGTATAAGTCTCAATATTTCCGACCACGTCCGTTTTTTGCGGGAAAATATGACAATCGCCGTTTACAAAGTAAATACAAAGTAAAGAAAGAATCAATGTTTATTTTGCGATGACATAACTAACTAAATATGAGTGAGATACGTAGTAAAGAATATTTTAGATGAAGTGTTTATTTGGAGTAATTATCGTCATAAAACAAACATGTTTACCAATGTCATGCGCCATGATCATGACTTTATCTAGCCGATATAAAAGTCGCTCTGATTGGCCGGCACTTATCTCGTGTTTTGTATCAGACGAGCTGAATGGCTAATCGCAATGTTTTGACTGGGAGAACGCCTACTCTCGGCTGTAACTTGCCAAAATTTTGGGCGAAGTCGATATGGCTTTGTTCTAGCGTATGGGCGTGGACATTTTAGGCGACCACTTCGCCCCCTCGCGAGAGCCCTGTATTAGCTCACATATGTATGGTATTGGGGAACTCAGTAAACTCCTTACTAAAGCAGGCTGCATTATTTGCTATCAGTAATCGGACATTTTACAAGCAGTGAATACTTCAGTGCCCGCAGCGCTTTAAATTCAAGATGCTGGTGAATTTAGTTGAGAATCAGTAAAAAACTAAACAAAGGACCAGTATGTTATTCTCTTTGTTGTTGTTTTCAGGGAATTAAGGGAACTTGACTTGAAACATGATTAGTCTCTATAACTATGTTAGTCCAGTCACGTTTCTTGTAAAATCCTACTGTTTATGGGGTATTGAGTGTGTGACGATTAGTCATTGTAAAACCACAATCCATTCAGCATCTTCTAATGTGTAAACATTAACAAACTAAAATTCTCTTAAAATCTTATATAAACTTGCACATAGGGTCTGAACTACAAACAAATATGGATGATACTTATCTCTATCAATGTGAGTAACTAAACTAGTCGGTAATGATAATGATCTAAAGCTGATGTCAGTTTCGAAATGTAGATGACAACAATCACGACAATGAACGGAGAAACACCCAAACAAAAAGAATGACGTTTAATCGCTAACTTGAGGTCAATGCGAGATAAGAGTACACGTACCTTAGGGCGATAAAGCCATTTCCGTAAAGAATTCATTTTCCTTCGAATTAGAGCCGTCCGTATAACATATTTCCCCTTTGTTTACAAATTTTAGTACTGAAAAATATATTTTCAGTGATCCATCGTTCTCGCGAGTTATCGATTTATTCGAGACTTCCTGTTATATTAAACACCAAGCACCAAAAACTGGCAGAAAGAGATACGAAAAGGACTATCATTTACGTCGCTGAGCCAATCTCTGCCAATGTCTCACGATAATATAACAATGGGTTCGAACTATTATAAAATGATTAAGTAAATGATTGGAACTAAGCAATACTCAATCTCCTACGCAGTGACCTCCCTTAGTTTATACTAATTTATTTTAGTTCGATTGTGAAACAAGCAATTTTTGCTTATATAAATCACGCTCGAATCCGTTCCTGAAACCAACCAGTACTAAGCAATTCTTTCTCAAGGCATTTGATGACCTCCCTTGACAAGCAGAATAGATCTCTGCCAACGTCTCACGGTTTTACAAGATTCTTGTAAAATACACTTATGTTCTAGATTTTACTTTTTATAAGCTATTTTCCTTTTTGCATATATCTTTTGTTGTGACATAACATATAATATTGTGGCGAATATGGGGTTTGAAATTCATACAAGACCTCAACAGGACATTGTTTTACACCAAACCACAAGAAGACATATTTCTATTTTGATAGGAGATTGATTTGTTTGTATTTATTTATTTATTTTCCCTTTCTTAACCTATAATCGTTCCTTCCTTTTTCTATCATACATCGATCTTAAAATTATTTATTTGACTTCCTTTTCATTTCCATAGTTATTATGGATACTCATAGAGTAAGTGAATAGACATGTATATGTTGTTCTTTAAACACTCATCTGTTGAAATAAATGGTTACGTGTTTGAATCACAGAGATAAGACAGTCACTCTTTCTAAGCTTGTCAGTCTTGCTTATGTAGGGGGAAGTATTGGTTCCCATGTGCTCGGTTATTTATGAGGAAAAAACAATTACATATTATTCTATTCGTTTGTTTGTTTATACTCAAACTTGTTTGGCATTTGTTAAAGATAAGTTAAGCTTGTTCGAGTCCTGTGTATTGTGGAATATCTGAGTGCACAGCGACGTGTCATTTTGAAATCTCTGTTACGATAATGAGTACAATGTTCTAGTTTTTAGGAAATCACAGAACCCTTCCCAAGCATGACCCCAATCTATACCATAGATAAGGGATTGTTAAAGGGTCTTCTAGGTTCAGTTGGAACAAAGAATCACTACAACACGGAGAAACATGCTGTTATTAACTGTAGGGATTGTCATCGCTGTGTGCCGATATTCTGAGGTAAATGTTTAGCACAAGAAGACATAATGAAGCTGTACTTGCCTGAAACACTCTGACTCGCGTTTGTATAAAAAATAAAATAAAAATGTAGCTAGAAACTGAAAAGAAAACGATACATTTCTATATAACTAACGATCCTTGTAAATAAAGTGACGTGCGTTTGCACAAGAAAGTATGTTAATGATGTTTCCATTTCAACTGTATTAAAGAAAATGGTCCTATACTTCGTTAAGCCCGTTTACGATTGTACACGTTGGTGACCACTGTCTAGTGTATGGTATCTAGACATGATCACGCTTTCACTAAACAGTAAGCATCATATGATGACTAATCTATACTTCTCTTGACATGCTTTGCATTCCGAAATGTACTGGTTAGTTAATCAATTTAGCATGATAATAATAAAACATATGATCACTACTTTCCGTCACTGCCATGTTTGCTATAGTAATGACAATGTTGTGTTACAGGCAGCCGTATGCATGGGTGACACAGACTGTGGGGCGGGAGAATGTTGTTACATAGAACCAGAGTTTATGGTGGTCAGCAAACGACAACTAGATCTTCTACCTGAATCATCCAAGCGTGACACAGGTACTTATAAAATGCTTACCTCAGAAACACGTTTTATTTACTAATATATACGGTTTTAAAATGCTAGACATTTTTCTATACAAATAAAACTAAGACGTAAATTTTCCTCTACTAGCCGCTGAGATTTGAGTCGACATGTACGCTACATAAGTCCGCAGTGGTTGTGTTTTGTACATCTTAGTTTAAGGATATTAACTCGTGTCACTTTTGTCAGTAGCAAAATTGGTCTCATGTCTAATGTCAGCATCTTAGTATACACATGATACATTCATAGAATTGGATCGATCGGATAGATGCATCTTAAACATAAACGATGCATTCTAAGGCACCGTTGAACCTCAATCTAATTTGGAAAAAATGTCAGTATTGTGTACAGTTAAACCTGTCTAGAATAAGTAGTCAGCAGTCTAGAAAGATGAAACAGTTGGTGTGTGCCTGACCTAGTCACCATCATCATCCTTTCCAGTGTTTGCATCACTCCGCATTGAGTATATCCGCAATTTGAGTATCTACCGATTACCGAAAATAAATGAAAAACTCAAGACACGATTACTGTCCTCACATGTAATGTTTGCTTAAAATATCTCGCGTTGGAAGTATATGTAGTTGAACAGGTCAAGTTCTATTTACTGTCGACGTCTTCCCAACACAGGGGTATGTGAGAGCTACAGGTTGCCTAATGACCCATGTGGTTACTTGGAAGTACTGAACGGTCACTGTGGCTGTACGACAGGGTACTCGTGTCAGTTCGTCCCAAACCCGACAGCGACAGTATCAGCTATCGGCAAGAGAAAAATACCAATGCCGGGACCAGGACAGTATCAATGCGCACCAGAAGAATAGAGCTTTTACTCGTACACGTACTTTTCTTGTACAGTGGTAACTAGTAGTCTAAATAAATGAACAAAGTTATTGAGTGTTATTTTAATTTCTAGACGTCTTGTTAAGTTTTAAATATATTTTTTTCACTGTGTACTCGGAGTGTTTAAAGTAATGTAATGACTTACGGAGTAGTTCTGAACGTTGTCATAGGCTACATGTAAAATATACTTGGTAACGACACGCAATCTCGGTCATGTGGCCACTTCAATGTGTCGGATACTCGATTTTGTAACTGTCTGAACCATTGACTTATGAAGTATGCTTTCAATTGTTTACACTGACTGAAAACAATTAAGCGTACCAAAAGACTTCACAGAAAGGAATTATAATGTCATTTTCGCCAGGAAGGAAACTATTTTTGCATTTGACATACTCATCTTAAAAAAGAAAAAATATATTCGAAAAACACTAAACTATACAAATGTAGACGACATTACTCACACGTTGGAAAGAAAACACCACAAAGCTGCGTTCTGCCACAAAAGTAGTTATGTTCTTCACTAGAATTATTTTGGTTTTACAAATCTTATCAAACAATCACCTTTTTGACACATTTCAACCTGCAATACATTCTAGGTAATTGTGAGCCAGTTTTTTCACCATTGTGTAATTGTTATGTTATGCTGCTTTCACTTCAAAAAACAATTAAAGTTAAGAATAAGTACGTTCGAGTTATAGACATCCAATGATTTGTTTGTTTTGTTTTAGGTGTATGTGAGAAGTATCGTGTGTTAGATGAGCATTGTGGACCTCTGGAAACGGCCAATGGTCACTGTGGATGTGAGTCTGGACTCAGCTGTCAGTGGGTACCTAGTGGAATAGCCAGTACCGCGGACTCCGGTAACCTAGGTACGCTGGGTAAACGGTCCATGGTATATCATCCTGAGCCGGGAAACTACCAATGTGCACCCAAAGCATAAACTTTAAAAGAATTGCCTCGACGCGTGTTAGTTATCAGCTTTCCTCTAATCTTGTAGAAATACGTTAATAAACTCGTCCTTGTATAGTGGCATAGTTTTGGTTTTACTTTTATGTGTTTGAGCTATGTCCCCGGAAGTTGCACAGCGGAAGTCATGGGAGCTAATCGATTACTACCGAGGAGAGCTACACGTTTCGGGAAAGGACTTTATTATCCTGAATGTATGTTGTTTGACTTATACCGAACAAAGTAATTATTCCAGTTACTTTACATCCAAAAAAACTATACACAATCAAGTATATGTTTAAATGTGTATATTTATTCAAATGATTAAAAATAATGACATTAGTCGTAAGATACAAACATATATATATATATATATATATATATATTTACACTTTACATATAAACACGTCCAATTGGTGAGTAAAGGCTAACGAACACTACCGAAAACTTGTCGAATATTAATGATCGCGTGTACTGACCGTATAATCAGTATGCATTTGACAGGTCAATAAAATTGGACAATACCAACGCCTCGTATATAAAACAGGACAGAATACATATTTCTTATAGGTAGTAATTCGTATAAAATTGCTGTAAAGAAGCATATAAAAGTATAATGATCAGCTGCACATAGTCAAGTTATGAAAAATTGTTCAAATCGTAACAAACTCTCACCAAGAGGACCACGTTATGAGTCACGAGACAACGTCATATTGTACTGAGTAGTTAATGACCAGAAGTGACTGAGAGGGGCTTAAAAACGGGTGCTTGTTGTAGATGGCTAGAGCCTAGTTATAAGCCTAGTTAAGGTTGTCAAACAGATTTTGTACAGTTTCCCAGTGAATGGTGACGCCCTTGCATCTCTTTAGTGCGTCTATGAGCTCGCCATTACTGGGTGTATGTCCCGCCTTCTCGACCGCCATCTTCCAACGACAGAGGGCTTCGTAGATTTGCTGTCTGACATTCCGTGGATAACTCTCTTGGATCTGCTCTATAGTAGATTTCTGAAATTATACAAATAATACACACCTCAGTCAGCCTACTATCCAGTGGACAAAACATATACAGAGGTCTCTGAAGTAATTTCATCTTTCCTCTGGTTTTTAAAATTATTATTACTATTACTATCATTATACTTATCATTACTGTTCAGTATAAGTACATACCTTTAGCCCTAGTTCAATCTCCATGAGAAGTGTCCAGTTTTTACCCAGTGCATCAGACATGTTAGACAATGTCTTTGGTTCTACAGGCCGCTTTCTCAAACTCTCTGGTAACTTCATCAACCATGTTTCTGAAGGCGAAATATAAAACATTCACGGACTATATATATATATAACATAACACTGACACAAATAAAACAAAAGTTTAATGGTATCGTATTCAACCGGCCTTAAATGATTAACATGTACTTTGTGTAAAACGAACAAGGTTATCCATACAGCGTGTGTTTAGTTCTATCTAACCTATACGGTCCCAATAACTGCATTGAAACATACATATGCGTACCATGCCTATACTAACATACTTGGTTTAGGTCTCGTCTCGCAAGTTTCCTCTCTATGCCATTTCGAAAAATAGTGTACAATGGCGTATATCAGTGACCATAAGTATAATCGTTTACAAATAATAAAAGAACGTACCTAGCACAGACTGACTTTCCAGGCGAAAACCTTCTGGAATCTGAAAAAGGCAACATAAATATGTACACACTAAGTTTAATACAAATGTATATAATGACCTATACGTAAACAGAACCTTTATGTCAAAATAATACCTACACCAGAGTGTCATATATGCAAAACCATGAAACAATACAGTTATATTATACTTGTATATCCATTTGAGAACTTCATATGATGTAAGGTATTCATTTCTTTACACAAAAGCTTCTATAAATTACATGTTGCTGTACACTAAACGAACATTGTACTACCTTGTCTTGGAACCATTCGTGTAACATTTCCACGACATTGGCAGAGTGCGGATCATCCTGGTTACTGTGCTCTGTACAAAAGAAGTCCGAACCAATCGCTTTGAGCAGGTCCTCTAGGTCATGTAGGCCGTCCTCGAGGATTTCTGCATCATTCGTCTGTTTACACTGGATCTGGTACGTGAACGGTTCATCTATGTCATCCAGGTTGCGGTGGAATCTTGTGAACTCTTTTCTTACCGCTGTGCCAATCGTACGTCGAACTTGGTCGCATACATTAGGATCCACCATCTGTGACGGCTTTGTTGTGAACCTTGTAATACGAACTCCTATCTTGTCTCTACGACAGAAGATGTGCATCCTGTGTTTATCCTCTTTGGTGCCATGGTTCACCTCAAACACCGCGCAACCACAGAACAACAGTCGACGCTTTCCTTGACGAGCCACAGGCCACTTCACAAGGCATATAGACACCACTCTGTTAAATATAGCTGGTGGGAGAAAGTTGTTCCGGAAAGTAAAGATCAACAAAGGTGTGCTTACTCGATCTGGTTTGTTTGACGTTTTGAAAAGCTCTTGGCTGGGTCTTTCTGTCAGCAGGCATGGAACGTAATAGAACTTGAGAGATTCTGTGGTGTGTCCATCAGTGTTAATGACCTTTGCCCTGGCGATGATGTCTAACTTCTCTAACAACATAAGCAGCACGTCAAAGTTCTCATAGAATCGGTTTTCAGTATCCTGAATCCAAATTTTCTCAGCAAGTTCTATCTCCAGCCTTCCCGTTTCAGAGAACTCCTCCCACCTTGCTTGTAATTCCCCATACTTGGCGCTGAAATCCTTGGCTCCTACCAAATACCGGAAAGCGTGTATAATCCACTGGGGACTGAGAACAACTATATCCCGTAGCTTAGGTGTGTCGCCGAAGTATACCAATGTACCGTTCTCATGTTGGACCTTCAGGAATAGCTGCAGTTGGTCTTCGTCAGCGATTGGCCTAGCGAGTCTAGCGTCGATGTATCTGAACTCCTTCATGGTTATATGAGTCTTACCCTCACGTCGTCTGTCCTCCAGAGCTTGTTCTAACTCCACCCATTTAGCGGGTACTTTCTCTCCCCAGTACGGCATATCTGTACATGTCTGTAGTATCACCTCCTTCATTTCTTCTATCGCTGGGTCGTTAACAGTGTTATCAAGAATAAACGTCTCTTTAGCAATATTATACTGCAGAGAGGAACCATGGAACATCGCACGTATCTTGTTAAAGTATGTGTCCGCCTTCTTTTTTCTCTCAGCCTCGTTCTGCAGGAAAAATGTGGTTTTAAACACTACTATACACGCTGAACGAGTTATCAAAGACATACGTTAACCGACCATACTCTTTTAGTATGTCTACAAATGAACAACCGTTCTTGTTAAAAATCGATATTTGGTAAGTACTAAAACATTGATAAAAGCTTGAACTCTTTAACCATACACTAATTTTCATAAAAGAGCACGCCAATCTAACTGGTGGACAGGCACGTGTTTTCTTTCATATTCCGCTCAGCTACGTATCCAGGCAACCTCATATGTTTGAACTGAAGATGGCTTTATTAGCCAACATTGGATTTTTATATAAACCTGCAAAACAAAACACCCCTATTACCGACGACAAGAGTTCAAAGGGAGCTTTCAATTAACTTACTAGCACTAAATGATTTTCAGTGGCACACACCACTTGGGCTAGTCCAACTGTTGGACCACTGGTGCTACTGTACTTACCCCGGATAGTTTGTCCTTATGTGTGCCTACCAGGAATATAGCTGGTACTCCGACAGAGGCACCACGTGCGTATGCATATATAGACCGCAGCCAAAAACTTACACCACCTGTCATAATGAAAATACCAGTCAGTCTCCAAGGTATGAGTAACAGTAACGTAGGTTCTAATACCAGTCAGTCTCCAAGGTATGAGTAAC
>ENA-OREC01002591-OREC01002591.1-marine-metagenome-genome-assembly--contig:-NODE-2591-length-10065-cov-11.291450_pt1 | contig 10065 bp, 5 predicted proteins | sample MGYA00248626_ERZ508543 | MGnify/ENA primary metagenome ERZ508543 (study PRJEB26211, sample SAMN05518279) | marine metagenome | isolation source: Puget Sound, Washington, USA | host: Bankia setacea...
GTGCAATAGGATATCGTTGGATATTACCCTAGGTCGAATTTACCCTTCCGCGGGATAGTTTGTTTTAAGAAATAGTTTGATTTTGTCAGTGCTTTATTTGTACAAATGTTGCATTATTTTGGTTTCACCATTCAACTGGTTATGCTACGTATATTTAACGTAAAAGTGAAGAACCTTGCATTTGACACATCAAAGATTTATCACAAATGCATGGTTTTCTATGAAAAACTAAGGTTTGACATTATTGGAAGATACGCATCCATATATTACAAAGTCAGACGTACTACCCACCGCGCCACGCCTGTCTTAGGTTATGCTGCTTCATTGTGTTCTTTTATGATTGACACGCCGTCCTATACTTTTTAGGAATTCAATAAATTACAAACTTTACCTAGCAATGCATGCACCGGCAAATCATCGGAATCAGTTTTCCTTGAGACAATGTTGGTTGAGGTATCGAGATTGAATGACGGTACACCATTGTGACTTTGCATAAAAGATTCAAAGTCTCTTTTCAAATTAACAACTGTTGTATTGTCTTCTCGGAATGACATTGTATACAAAATAAACCAGCAAAGCCTCCAAAAAGGTTGTTGGTCGGTTTCAATGTGTTTGGCTCGAATGTGTGGCGTTGTTGATTCATTACATCTACATATAAACAACAAAATACGTAGAACAATGTTCGTAATTCGAAATTGCACATGATGTCGTTCTAGAAATAAATAGTAATTCCTGGGTAACGATTGATCCATATCTTATTTGAATTATTTATCCTCTAAATAAACTTTAAAACCCGTAAATATGTAAAATTGAAAATAACTCAATCGATTAAAAATACACTTGTTAACGTAGAAACAAGCCTGTGTCACGTGATTTACATCCATAATGGGGTTTTGATATTTGCAAATTTCCACAGTTTTACATAATATTACAGTTCTAGTATGCCTGGACCAGTTGAACGATGGCTAGAGACATTCATGTGTTCCCACTTTGCTGAAATTTTTGAAAAATTCGGATACAGGACTCTCGAATCGGTAGCTACTTCAATATTGAACACAGACTCAATAGAAAACTAAGAAATGTGGTTTATTTCATTAAGGTTGCACCAAATATTACAAAATGATCAGACTTTAAAAACATCTCACCACACATATTGAGAAAGGCTTATAAGCATGACCTACTTACTATATCATAATAATGCAAACTCTTTATTTGGTTTATAGGCCCGTGAACATTATAAATCTGTGTCTACATTTGAAAGTTGCAAACATAAAATCAGTCTCAGTGTTCTGCCAAGGATTCAAAAATGTGTGTGTGTGGGGGGGGGGGGGGGGGGACATTTGTCCCATCACCTTTGTAAATGAAGGGACGTTTTCAAAACAGTTTTAAACTGTTAACACTTCGTGTATACATTTGTACTGTCAAGTTACTGGAATAGTTTTCCGACTCTTATTTCCCTTCAACAGCTCACGGGCTCTTCTCAAAATAATTCAAAAGTGTTTTTTCTTTCTGTTATTATGTTGTATTGACGGGTCATACACTTGAACTTGTGAATCATACACCATTTTGGTTAAAAACAAATTTGCATCTAAATACTTTTAGTCTGTTTCAAATTCGATTTAATTTTAAAACTCTTGTTATGACTAAAGCCACAATGCAGAGACAATTTGTCACCTGTTTTCCTGACTTTGCCACTCACATAATCGCCGTGTTCAGAACGCTTCATATATCTAACCAAATTTATTTTTTTGTGGTACTGAGTTAATTTTTATCAAAAAATACAAACAAATGTTTGTTTTGAAAGCTTAACAACCGTTTTTGATGACGTAAAAGTGTTTTTTCACACTTGTGATAACAAGTAAATGTGAGTCAGAAACGTGGTTAAGAATGTTTAATGGTCATTTTAGATGAATAAATTGTTTTTAAGGTCGTAAGCAAGACGAAAAGACTACAAGTCAAAGACAAACAGTCTTGACACCTTTCAATCATTATTCTGCTTATCAGATGAGATCACTGTTGTTTAGGGTTCGTCTCAACACCTTTTGTGTGCGACATTTGGATTTTTTTTAGCGAGAATGTTGCAAAATATTGGCCTTGGCAGAACACTGCAGATGCATTCAGAAAGTGTCTGCATTTAGTAACACTGGTATGCTTGTGTAATATGGCTTAATTTGCCATCACCGCATGAAACTAATTTTGACTTTTGATCATGTTGACAACCCCAGTTGTACCACATTCATAATTCCCAGCATATTTATTTAACAGGTATATCACTTTCAAACACCTCCAACAATAAGGGAAAATGAAGGTTGAGGATAGATGGATGTCATTGATAGAATTTATATATCAAAAGACAACTATCGATGATAGAGATTTTGGTAAAAACAACAATTTATTTTCCCAGGCAGTCAGACAACTGTTTATTTTTAACTAAGAGCCGGTGAAAAGGTTAGGTGTCTGCGTATTGCTTCCCTCAGGACCTATTTTCTAGTTCTCATGCCTTCCGGTCCGGTGTGTGTGGTCTGGAGTTTATGTATATCCTATTCCTAAGACAACATGCCACTTTAGAGAAAGTTAATGTTCATTAGTTTTCAGGACTTTAATTCTTTTTAATACAAATTACAATAGTATAAATTGTAAATGATTAACTACAATATTAAATGTCTTTTACTTTCAGGTATGTCAACTACAGCCAAACCATTTACAGGCAATGTGTATTCCTCAGAAACACTGGGAGCTCATTATCCAGAATGTACATGTTCTTCGACAAACATTAGGTAAATGTCATTGTTCTCCCCAGTAGGCCTACTCCCTAGGTCAATCATGCTCAGGTTCCAATGATATACTTCTGTGCTACGCTTACTAATGTACCATGGACAATTTGGCTAGAAAAATCTTGTAATCATAGTTAATTAATGAGGCGGTTCTATCGATTTGCAAGGAATTTCGGTGGAATTTAACCAATGATATTTCGTTCTAAAACAGGTTAATAACTTATTCACAATTTTCAAAAGGCAGAGTCTTTAATTCTTTGATAAGATATAAATATGAGTTTGTGACCATATGAAATTTCTAATATGATGTCATTGTTGTCGAAGACTTGAATTATAACACACATTTTCATTGAAAAAAGAGTTCCCCCATGTCTTCTGCATTTTACAGGAAAAACAATGTTCTGTTCGTTAATTGTTTCAAGTACAGTACTGTATTATGGAGTGCCGGAGGTTTAAAGAGTCTCTCTCTATATATATATATATACATGTATGTACAAATTGTTTTTTTCCTTCATTTGCAGGGAATGCACAACAATCTGGCCATTACAGAAATGAACAGAACAGCAGAATGCCTTATCCTAATCAAAATATGCCATTTCCAAATAGAGGAGGATCGCAAAATTTCATGGTAAATATTGTACCTGTGTTTTATTTTGATATCTTGTTTATATTTATTTATAATAGGCCCTTAATCAGTGAAATCCTAGTAATTTATAAAACTATGAGACTTAAACGTGCTTGAAGGCTCTAAATGATTATAGATGTTATTGCAAGCTGAATACAGTATTAGAACTTAATATTTTCAATTAATTTTTAGGATATATATATATGTAGAAGACAGTTCTCAATACTGCTTTAATTGCTGATCTAAATTGTATTTGACATAAATCGTTTTCTCATTCTATTAACTACACCTGTTTCAATTGTTTCTTGATCATTATTTTCTGTTTCATTGTGCTAACATATTTAGATCGCATGAAAAAACATAGTTACTACATGTATTGCTACAAAGTATTAGAACTTTTTATTACCCCCTTCGAAGAAGAGAGGGCATATTGCTTTGTACATGTCTGTCTTGGGCAGCAGAGGAAGCCTAATGATTTTGGGGTCAAAGGTCAAGGTCACCGGGGTCAAATCTGCCAAAACCGTTTCCGATCAATAACTGGAGAACGCATTGACCTACCTTTCTCAAACTTGGTCCAAACATCCATCTTAGGTAGAAGAGAAACCCTATCAATTTTGGGGTCAATGGTCAAGGTCACCGGGGTCAAATGTGCCAAAACCGTTTCCGATCAATAACTGGAGAACGCATTGACCTACCTTTCTCAAACTTGGTCCAAACATCCATTTTAGGTAGAAGAGAAACCCTATTAATTTTGGGGTCAAAGGTCAAGGTCACCGGGGTCAAATCTGCCAAAACCGTTTGAGTAACAATTTCTAAAATGAATTTCTTCTTCATACATGTGTGCAACTTATTTTGAACTGACTTATCCAGTTGTACAAAACATCTGTGACAAAAACACTCGGAGGAATAATGTTTTACAAACATCTCTTGTTATCATCAGTGTTATACTTATATTGTTTACAATCCAAACTACAGAATTGTTTGGACCCAAGTGAATGTTCATAATTGGTAAATTAGTGCCTGTATTATTATACATTCACATTAGTAACATATTGAATGTTCTTGTATATTTCAGCAGGCTGGTATGGAAAGTAATGCTGGCTGTTATGGTGCTGGTAACTACAACAATGAAACCATGATGAACTCACAGTATTACAACCAAGGTGCTCTATCCCCTAACAGTTCCACATACAGACAATCTTTCCCTGGCTCAAACCAACAGTTCCAGTCCCCACAGTCCAGTGCAAGCATGTCCCAGTTTCAAACAATGCCAAGTATGCCATCCAGCAGCCCTAGGCATAACTTTTCGGCGCAAATACCCAGCTCTCCTACCCGGGGACATACCACAATGCATCAGTCACATCCACACTTAAGACTCTCTAACCAAAACCCACAGGACATTGCCAACAACATACTACAGATGGCAAACAGCTCCTATCCATTAAATCATACAGTTCAGGTACCATTGTCACAAAATAGATCTGCTCCATATCATGTACCACCTAGATCAACCCCATATAACTATCCCCAACAGCAGCAACCAAGCATGGATAGCTATGGTCAGATGGGGGGAGATTACAACCAGGCTCAATTTATGTATCCTGCCAACTCACCCCAAGTTAGACAAGGTCAAAGAGATGTTGGTATGTCACCCGCTAGTCCAGCTTCGAGTGGTATGCTTCAAAGCCCTCATTCCCAGCATAGCTTACAAAGCCCAAGCTCCTGTTCCATGCATAGCCCAGGAATGGGTGGTACCATCAGTTCACCTGTCCATGATATGATGTCTGATCAGCGGCGGTCACAAGTTCACCAACAAATGATGAACTCTCCACAGAGGCAAGCACATCCCCAGCAGTACATGATGCCACCACAAGCTCCAAACCCTGGTTCACAGATGACGTCTCCTGTCCCACCCACCCAGCAATTACAAGTATCAGTATCCTCACCAGTAATGTCACAACAGTATTACAGAGATAGCATGCAATCCAGTATGAACCACCAGTACTCCAGTCCTCAGTCTCACGGCTCTTCGCAATATTCACCGGGCATTCAACCAACACCTTCCCCTCACTATCAGTATAACAGTGGCATAAACACTTTCTCACCAAACTCTCGACTGCCGGCCTCCAGTCCACAACAAAGCCAACAACAGTCTTCCGTTCACAGTATCTCAAAATCCATGCAGCCCTCAAACAAGCCAGGTGACCCATTACAATCCTTACAGAAACTTTGCATGCTCCCGGATTCACAAGTTGTCGACCCAAAGTCTGTTGTGAAAGAAACGTGTACGACAGATAACACATTAAGGAGACCCAGTGGTGATTCAGAAAACAGCCATCAAAGTAATAAACAAAATAAAGTTGAACCACCAGATCGATCCACACCAAACTCTGAAAAAAGAGATGCTGGAAGTGTTGAGTACTCACCGTATAAAGGTCCAGATGAGTCACCGGAAATGCGCTGTCAACCAAAGAAAGCAAGACTCATGCGTGCTGTACAGGACGATCATATGGACCCAGCTGTTAACAAAATGCCAGACTCGGGTAACAACCTTGAACAATCAAATACACCAAACGCTTTGAACAATGAATCAGCTGGTGGTACAGAGAATCAGAATAGTTATACCACTGCATATAATTCTGGTAACAACAATTATAATTCTAATAATTCATATGTGTCATCAAATTCTCAGCAGCCACATAATTACAGGGACCATTTTCAACCAAACAGTGATGGAGACAGGGTTTTCAATACAAACCAAGCTTCAGACTCTGGTGCTAACTTTCAACATATATGTAGCAGTGGTGATAATGACAAACAAATTCAAGACAAGAGTGTAACTAGTTTTCAATCGGGTGATAAAATAGTAACGGAATCCACTTTCAACCAGCAAAATGAAGTATTAAGTCAGAGTTCAAACAAAAACTGTGCTGATAAGTCAGAAGAATCACATGAACTTGTTGAAACAAGTGCTACTGAATTTAATGAAAACACTGTTGAAGAAGTTACATCTAGTCAGTTAAATGATGAAACAGACATGGTCCATAGCACTTCAGGTTCTACTGTGCACACGTCAGAAAATAAACATACACCTTCTATTAAAGTTGATAGCATTGTGCAATTAGATACCATTGACTTGATTGATGAAGCAATCGTTGGAAATGAACTGGATACTGGAACAGAATCTCTTAAAGTGAAGAAGGATGTGACAAGTGGGTATGGACGGAAAGATGCAACCCCAAGAATTGAGACTTCGTCCAGGATGAGAGTGGGTAGTACTGGTTCATTGAGTGATGAAAGGGACACCAGTGATTATGAGTATGATCATATTGGATGTGATGACATTGAAAATGACTACAGTGATTTAGATGATCGATGTGCAAATGTCAGTGATGCTGAACATAATTTAAAAAATAGTGTAGAAAGTGATAATGATGTGAATGAACCTGTTGTAATCACAAGCACAAAATGGAAAGAGACGTCAAAATTGACTTGTCTGGTTAAGAATTCAAAAAATGGTGCTAAAAACAAAAAAGGTCGTCTGCCAAGTCTGTGTGTGACTAATAACAGGCGATCAAGAGGTCTAACAAGTTTGAACATGGATACGAGTGTTAGTGATTCAGATTATGAGGTACCTAGTCCAATGGGTGGGGATGTGGTAGATGGCCCTGTTGGTGTGGATAATGGGGATGGTACAATGTCAGTGATAAGTGCTGGGTCTCGTGTGAGGCAGAGAAAGACACCAGTGAAATACAAAGATACCTCATTCTTTCAGGGAGATTTTGTGTTCATAGAAGAAGAAGAGGAATATTTGCAGCAATACCAGCCAAGGAAAAAAGAGACAAATAGAATCATTCCAGTGGATGTGAACCACAATGCACGTGAAAATGGCAGAATGAAAAGTCAAAGTACCAAACGAAAGGATACCAAATCGCGAACAGTGAAAGAAAAGAAAAAGAAATCAAACTCAACTGTGAAATCATCAGGCAGCAGCAGTTCATTGAACAAACAGTTGTCAGAAAGCAGCCTCTCAGACAAACAGAGTGTTGAACCAAAAGAGCCCACCAAACAAACAAAACTTGATATTTCTAATAAAACAAAGAAGGAGGACACTGAAAAAGACAGTGGTGTAGAAAATAGTGATATAGATGCTAAGAAAAAGGTAACTAAAGAAAATGACATTAAAACAAGATCTGCCTCTAAAAGTAATGCTGCAAAAGTGTCTGTGGCAACCAGAAGGTCCACTAGAGAACAATCAAATATGGCTGAGGTTCAAACAAAGACTGAACCTGTTTGTGATACAGAGTTGAATGGTGTAAAAAAAGAAGTTGATAAGTCTCCCATATCTAAGGTCAGTGCACCACCAAAACTGCAAACTAGAAATGTACCAAGTCCTGTACCTGAGGTGAAGAACACAAGGTCTAGAACTGAAGTTAAGAAAGATGGCTCTGAACCTGCTGTGAATGGTGCTGTTAAAGTAGAAGTTATAGAGATTGAATCTGACTCAGACGTGGAAATCGTTGGACAGACAGCTAAACCTAAACCATCCACTGTTGATAGGAACAAACCATTGCTAAAACCAAATTCCAACTTAATTGATATTAGTAGTTTCCAACTTATTGATAAGATGGAATTCAGTGATGCTAGTGATTCTAACCAAATGCCCAATTTTCAGTTTTCTCTCATTGAAGATTCAATACCTAGTCTAACTATGGATGAAAAGATATCCCCCAATTTTAAGGTTGAATCTAAACCAAGTAAGAAAGTCGAGCCAAAAGTTAAACATACCCCAAACAAAAAGATTAGTAAACCTGTCGTAACCAAAGAAACAATGCCAAAAAAGGATAAAAGACCCAAGAAAAAGAAGCGAGGTAATGATGAAGATCCAGATTTTGATATGGAACCCATGAAGAACTCCTTTAAGTCTATGAAAGAACAAGACAAAGAATCCAAACGAAGGAAACAGCAGAAAGATGGATGGGCCAATTTCAAAGGGCCTAAGATTGTGCTAGAAGGCGAGAAGGAAACCCCTGAGAAATGTTTTGTGATAAATGATCCTTTTGAACAGATTGGATCCAAGAAGACTAGGTGTAATGCACAGAATGTTACACGTATAGAGATCTCACATTTACCCTCTGATAAATCTGTTCTCATTCCAAACAATGACAACTTAGAAAGTGAACGGTGGATTTGTGCTTTGTGTGGTAAACATAGTAGTTACAAGTTCCTTGGTGATCTCTTTGGACCATACTCTGTAGAAACAATGTCAGAGGATTTGTTAGACTTGGGCCCACCACAGAGTTTAGGCAAGAAAAGAAAGTCAGAGGATGGTCAGCCAGGTAAGTCTGGTCGTGCAGGAAGAAGATCGTCGAGTATGTCTAAGGAAGTGAGTGAGTGGAAGGAGGTGTGGGTCCATGAAAGCTGTGCAGTGTACTCGGATGGTGTGTTCCTCATAGGCTCCAAAATATACGGCCTTCAAGAAGCTGTTAGGATAGCAAGTCAGACAGTAAGTACCTAGTACAAATGGTAGATATAGATTGCTTGGTTGATCATTTTCTTATTTAACATAACATGTACTTGTTAACCCTACAAGGTGACCTTGGAGTAAATATTAAGGTCAAATATTTAATTGTTTTATTGATTGTGATTATGTCAACTTTAGGATCACACTCTTTGAATCTGAATTGTTGGGGGAATTTTATATAGTAGTCAGTGTTGGTTACTAGAAATTGTATCTTTGTCCATTTTACCCACATACGTACTGTCATATACATGTATCACTGGTTTCTCTTCTGCCTCTGTGTAGGTGTGTACTCAGTGCCATGAGATGGGAGCAATGATTGGTTGTCTAAACAAAGGCTGTCAACAGAAGTTTCACCATGTTTGTGCTCAAGCATCTGGTAGGTCTTAAATTAAATATTTGTAGCATCTCTGATATTAAAGTTTAAACACCGAAGACATACTGTTGGTTCATCAGCCTATTAGTGTTTTATCAATTTCTATTTTAACAGAAATTACAATAAACCATAGATTAGAAATAAAAATACCTCCGTTCTACTTTACATATCTGCTTTAAGTATCTGACTCCTATTTGGTCTGTTGTGAGCTTGAACCCATATTTTCAATGCTTAGTACTAGTTGGTTCTAAAAATGGATTTGAAGGTGATTTGCCTAAGCTAAATTACTTGTATCATAATTGAACAAAATTTAATTAGTATGATCTAACAACAATGACCGTTTTAAATACAACTTGTTTTCCTGGAACAAAACGAGTTATGTACAAAGACTTACGTTGTGGTATTTTTGTTTGTTTCAGATTGTTATTTGGATGAGGAAAACTTTTCACTGTTGTGTCCTAAACACAAGGTATGTATTATAAATGTCTCCTTCTCTGTTTCTACAAGACACATTCAGATGTTTGTCATTCTTGGGACATGTGTTCTTAAGTAAATGAATTTAAAACTGAGATTAGAATGTGTTTGTTTAGTATTCAACTTCAGTAAAACATAGCAAACAACAAACTTAATAAGATTAAGAATAGAGGGTTTATTTGTGTAGAGATTCTTCAAGAAACTCATTGACTAAGTTTCTCACAACCAATTAATCTTCTATTGTGCTAGTTAAAAAGAATTTCTACTGAGACAATGTTTACATAAAGGTGTACTG
>ENA-OREC01002592-OREC01002592.1-marine-metagenome-genome-assembly--contig:-NODE-2592-length-10063-cov-13.032746_pt1 | contig 10063 bp, 2 predicted proteins | sample MGYA00248626_ERZ508543 | MGnify/ENA primary metagenome ERZ508543 (study PRJEB26211, sample SAMN05518279) | marine metagenome | isolation source: Puget Sound, Washington, USA | host: Bankia setacea...
TGTCTAACACCGAGATGACATTCATATTCCGAACTTAATTCATTACAATATTTAACCCTAGATTTGACAGAGTTGTAAACAGATTTAATGATGTTAAGTATATTTCCTCGTAAACCCAATTTTAAAGAACTTTTGAAGAACAATGGTGGAGTATTGTAGCTGTACAACATCAACACCAACATCAAACTACATATATACTTCTGGAAAGTTAAAGAAACTATTTATAAGTGTCTCTATTAATCTAATGACATTAAAGTTGACCTGCTTATACAAACCATTGTTCGACAAGTTCATGTCTGATTTCAATTCAATATCAGAATAATAAATCTCCTCTTCCAAACATTAGTTTATTTTAGTTCAAACAAGCATCCATTGATTCGCATATGCAAACAAATATTAGGAGGCCGTTTCATTAATAGTCCTAAGGCTGATATCTCACCTAGATAGATAAACTGAGCAGTGGAAGAAAAGTACACCATACGTAGGCACAGTTAGTAGACCTAAGATTAATCATGAAGCCTCAGGTAATTATAGAAGAAGAGATAGTTAAGATTTGAACTAAACAGTTTTTAGACACAGGGGACTATCTACTCCGAGTTTAATCTTGATTTTCAAAATACATGTATGCATATTTTGTATACTACACTTGAAGCACTGTCTTCTCAACATGTCTCAATTTATAGCTTTACCTACATCATGGTAGCTTTTCAGGTAAGTATCTACATATACATCACAGTACAGTATACTTATACGTCTATTACTAGCTAGTATGGCATTATAATCTTTAGACTAAACAGATTTTGGAAACAAAGCTTAGTCCAACATGTGACCGAAAATCATACACAGTTTGACCACTGGATATTTACTAAGCAGTACATGTTTCCAAACTATTAATTTAGACATGTACATGGACTATCAGAAATATAAAGTTGAACAGGTTCTTAGATCAGAAGGAAAGACACATTGGTAGACGTTATGCCATGGCTAGAAACAATAGTTCTTGAAACCAAACGGATGGAGTGAATACACAATGGTCGTATACTTCTGTTTTATCCATTACCACTCGAAACCTATTCATCCCTCCTTTACCAGTAAAAGAAACATGTGTAATGCTTATTGTCCGAGGAAACAACAATGACCCAGATGGTGTTCAAAAAACATACCAGACAATGAGAATATAGCACCAGTTTTCTTCTACATAAACATATAAAGGTAAACATTTCGATACAGAAGCAGTTTCTTGACATACGAGTAAAACTTAGATCTGCTACCAAACACAATGTAACTGCTTTAATATGATATATCTTTGGAACTATAAATACATTTAGTGGCTTCATAGTATTTAATAACGTCATAAAATACATATTTCAAGTAGGCAAACGACAGCTGATGCAGATGCACATGGGGGTTTCTCTTAATTAATAAAAGGTGTATGTAACGTAGCGATCTTCAGATTAAATGCGTCAATAACCAGCTCTATATGAAGCATATCCACTTTATATAAAGTAATTATTACAGGTACGAAACAAAGTTACGATGAGCTTTTAAAATGTAGTGATGACTCAGCTATTAATCTGAGTCTGTCGTGCATTGATCACTTTGAAAATACAATAAAGAATAGCAATATATATCTATATATTATCACGATTCAACTGACACGTCTGATACTTTGTTAATATTTCTGATACTTTGTGAATTTTCAGCAGTGTTGGCTGTCACATTTATTACGATTTGTGAATATTTCAGGTATTTTACGCACTTTCAGTAGTGTTGGCTACCACTTTAACCGTTTGTCGATAAAATACACCTGTTGGGTTTGGTTTGCTACTTTGATGTTAGTGTATAGGTTTGGAGTGTTTTTGTTTTGTTTTTGCAGTGGTTATGAATAGATGCAACACAAGGGAATATACAACTAAGTACATATAAAGTGAGACATTCAGCTATGATTTACTAATATCAAGATGTATAGGTCCGTGCTCATATACGTGCTGAACGGTAGTCCTGGTCAAGGGAAGTAACTACTGTGCGTAGTTTTGGAAATTGTAAACTGTGTTTGAGTCTTTCCCCTTTGCTCCTGCAGCGAATTTAATCAACAGTAGGGTGTGGGTTTTACAAAATTAGCTTCCGGTATTTTGACAGCTCGAAAAACTACAAAAAAATGTGAAAACCATCAAAGTTAAAGCTTAAAAAGCGATCATGACAGAATCAGGAAGTCAGTGACTCGTGTCGCATTCACACAACAGATGTGAGCACATTGCATTGCATAGGAAAGTATAGGCGCAATGAAGAAGATGTTGCCAGGAATTGGTGTTTTTGGAACTTCCCCTAGTATTCGATCTTACATAGCCATTCTGAACTCATGTGGCTTTCGGGTTGTAGCGTTATGGGGAAGAGTGAAATCAGAGGCCGATCAACTTGCCAAAGAGCTCAAGATTGAGATGAGCACAGACAAGGTAGATGAGATCCTGTTGAATAAAGATGTCGATGTTATTGTTATTAGTTGTCCCCCACACATGCAGTCTCCAATCGCAGTAAAAGCCCTTGGAATAGGAAAACATGTTCTGTGTGGCACACCTGCAGGTCCTACACAAGCTGAATCTCTAAGAATGGTACACGCTGCTGGTTATTACCCAAAACTAGTCGCACGGATGGTGTATGGTTTACGTTTCCTGCCCACAATAATGAGTATGCGTAAAATGATAGAAGATGGTTACCTCGGTGAGATTAAGGTTTGTGAAATTCGTGTTCATTTCTGGAACTACCCTAAAGAGAAATTTGATTGGACATGCGATGAGATCATGGGTGGAGGAGTGCTGAATTCAATCGGAAGCAATCTCATTGACATTGTTACGTATCTAACTGCCCAAAAGGCTATCAGTGTTCATGGTATGCTAAAAACTTACACAAAGCGGACAGAGAAGATCAAAGGTATTCGTGAGATAACCAGCGATGATTTCTGTACGTTTCAGCTTGAACTAGATTACGGTGCATGTGCTAATGTAACTATCAACTCTCATATGCCTGGGCAGTTCTTTCAAGAAATCACGGTCGTCGGAACTAAAGCACGCCTGACAGCTAAGGGTGCTGATCTCTATGGACAGAAAAATGAATCTCGTAAAGAAGAACTTCTCCATTTTGATCCCATAAACTTCAAAGAGGAAGAAAGGTATGGTGTGTCTGAGAAAACTAGAACTGTTATACCTACACCCTATCTAAAAGGTGTTATTAGAATGATGGAGTGTGTGAAGGAGGCATTCGATAAGGAAGAAGAACGACAAAGCTACTGTCAAGACATGTTAACAAATGCAGCTACTTTCGAGGACTCTCTTTACGTACAGACAGTCATTGACGCCATCAAGAAGTCTAACCATAGCAAAGAATGGGTAAAAGTTGAAGTAAAAGCAGAAGAACCAGTCCCAAGTCCAATTTTACCACATTCTAAAGTGCTGTCAGCCTCACTACAGTAAAGACAGTGTAGGTGATGGAGGAGAGTTTATATCAACCATGACTATCTTAGTATCTAGATATCTTCCAGTATTTATTTCATGTTATGATTAGTTAATGTTTTACTACTTCTTTTAACCAACATTTTTGTACAAAACTATTAAGCCAAGCGAGTCTTTCAGAAAAGATTCAAGTAACTGTAGATGACTTAAGAGAAAAGCAAACTGAGTCAGTATTGACTGGCTAATGCTTTCTTATAACTTTATTTAACTTTAAGCAATAAGTTACTAAATACTGGTATTAGAGATGAAAAAACTGCTTATCTAGTCATTTGCATGTCCCAACACATTTAAATAAGTAAATGAATACATATCCATCAAATGAAGGCGTTTGATAATCTCTTTCTGAAATGTTGAAGTATTTTTGATTTAGCTTTAAAGAAGAGAGGATATTTTGCATGTTCAATGTTGTGATAATTATCTAGGTTTAGTGCATACATATAGTATAGTGTATAGATTTAATCATGTATGTTTAGGAATCCTGTATTATGTAACTAAATACTCATACATACATTCATATAGTCATAAAGTGATTACATACAAAGATCTGGTTAGAAACTCAAAGATAGATTGTATTTGGACAAGGAGACAATGTTGTGCTCTGGGATATACCGGTTGCAAACTAGTCATGTTATTATCCGTTCTAAGAATTGTGGTTTATTCACAGATAAAGAATCTCTCTTATCATTTTTGGAAATGTTTGGCTGTAAAACGTGTTTTAGGTTGTCAAAACTGAACATTGTGAACTTACAGATTGTCCCTACATTTTTTCAAAACCAATTTCACTATGTGCTTACATTTGAGTGAAAAGACTTATTCTCAGTCTGAAATTGTTGCTATTTCATAAATTGACAGCTTGAACTCTTACATGAATCAATGTGCTCAGGTGAGCTTTTGTGCTTATTCTGTACGTCCGTCCATTGACAATTGCGTAAAAATTATCGCATCTGAATTACTAGGCCAAATTAAATGAAACTTCAGTGGAATCATCTTTGGGTGATCCTCTACAAGAATGCTGGTTTCATTTTTGTACTGTACTTTTGTATTTATTTTGCCAAATCAATCTTTTTTACTGGAAATATTTGGAGGGAAGATTAATTAAAAGCTTAAAGCTACAGCAGACTACTCCCACGGTGCACCCTGATTATGTTTTTTGTGTGCATCAACCTTTCCTGTCTTCTGCATTTAAGATAGATTTGACTATAATTATTGTATCCCTATAACTTAACATCATTAAAGCTATATAAAACAGTGAAAGTTTGTAACTGTAATAGTCCTAGTGTGTGTATTTTAAAATATGAAACTGAAATACAAGTAAATGTTTATATATCTGAATAGCTGACCAGGGTATGTTTTACAATTCCACTTAAGCAAAACTGAAACTTACACTTACGGCTTGAGTAGAAGTGAATCTCAGTTAATAAACACAAACAACTCCTTTGTCCCAGTATCATATATCTATATTGAATGGTGATTTCTAATGCTTTTGACAGAATCTGCTGTTTCCTAATTTCTAAGATATGAGATAAGTGCGTAACCTAACATTTGAGTAAGTGGTTTAGTAAATCGCTACCCAGATCCATATTGGTTGTGTATTAATGAATGTGTTCACTTTTTGTTATAGCCTTTTTTGTATGTTATTTGTTGTGTGTTTGTTATAATACTTTGCTTTTACTATCAAATATATCAGGTATATAGGTGCCATATGTACACATCTAATAAACAGTATTTAAACTAGCTTAGTGTATAGTAACAGAAAAATAAGTATTTACCATAAGTGTGTGAGTTTACATCATACATGTTAAAGCCATGACAGCTGACTAGGACAGTTTGCATGAAAACAAAATGAATCCTGAGAACTATGAATTATTTGAAAATGCACTTAAACATACATACTGTTTGGATACAATTTTAGAGTTGTGAAACAAAATGTGAATTCATGTTTACATCATTATAGAGTTCTAAGCGATTGTATCAATATGTAGCAAGGATTTTTCACAAGTTGGGGAAACAGGCATTTTGTCATATGTGGGGAAAATGAATGTCACAAAAAACATGTACAAGGGAAGTCAAAACTTTATTTTAGTTCTAAATTATGGGAAAACTACATGATTTTAAAAACATTTTGCTTGGGGAACCCACTTGTAAATGGCTTCAATTATATTGGGAGAAAACCCCATAACATTATGATTTTATCTTCAATCAGTTTGAAAAGAACATTTGATATGAAGCAGAACATTACAAATTTTGGTTATTCTAAAGTGACTTGTTTATAAATAGTAGCCATTGTTTAGATAAAAGGTTTTCTGGTTATCAGTCACGTCATGTTGACTCAAGTTATTATTGTTTTAGAATCAAAACATAGTTAAGTATTTAATGTTACACCATTTCACTTGTTTAAAGTATGTTGTCATATGACTTTGTATATTATGAAACGGTAAGTGTTGTCTATAATACGCATGTTGTAATTCTACAATTTACTTTTGACACTTAGCTATGCTTTAGCCATTAGCATAAATAGCATAATTTAATCTTCAAACCTTGTTTTTTACTGTTTCGAACATTGTATACATAGAGGGTATTTGTTGATTTTGGTGGAAGATCAAATTTTATTTCACGAGTGGTTGAAAGAAATTGATATTTTCAAGAGTTGCATAGTGGAATGTAATTTTTATTTTACGGTTTTATAAAGAATTATACATTAATAAGATTAAAAAGTAGTCCCTAAAAACGGATCAGTGAAAAATATCAAATTGTTATTTTCACTAGTTGGAACAATGACAATATCGATTTATTCCATTGATAAATCTATAAACCACTGCAAAGCATGTAGTAAATATATTTCTTCAGTTGTTAATGTAGCTTTGTTTTAGAATTATATGCACATATATCTTGTTCTGTCCATTGTTGTTTACATAATATAATACCTAGATACATACTATGTAGTCATGTTAGGAAGTGTTAAGATAACTGTTTTAACCAAACTCTTCCCTTTGACCAATAAGTACACAAAACCTTGTTCTAGAACGTGTATGCAATATCTTTGTTTTTAAGAGCTTGTAAACCTAGGTTCATTGTGTATCGTATATGAATTCATTACATGGACTGTTGAATTGTGAAATAGGTGGCTTAGATTATCGTGTTATTACAACAGAGTATAAAACACGTGTCCATTGTATACACATGTAACACCTATTTTGTAATGCATTGGTCCGTGTGATTTATTCCGTAGTTTCAGTTTTCAATATTCGTTTACAATACACAATGTTAACACAGAAACTGTGTTGATTTAACCACCTAATGATTTCAATATTGAGTTTCAAATCAATTCTACTGATTTGGTCATTGTTCAACTGCTTTAACGACTGTAGTACTTATAGAGCCAGTTGCCAGGGACCTATCTAGGGTAGTTTATGAATACAACAGATATATCTTGTATAACAGTAACTATTAAAGAAAGAATCTCAGCCATGTACAGCAATCATAAGCTTCATGAATGTGCATACTGTAAAATCTATACTATTTGTTTTCCACTAAATTTGTGGGTCAGTTGAACATCAAATCAAACAATGTGATCCAAATTTAAGTCTCAAGTGATAATTACAGTATATGCATTTTCCAAGCCATGGATTTAAGTGCCAATGAAAACATTCATTCAAGGAAAACCTTTTATAGTTTGCCAATGTGAAATTGAAAATATATGATGTCATTGTACTGTGGAATCATTAATTTTAGTGAATTATTTTCATGATGTTTGTAAATTTAACTAGGAATATATATGTCAACAAATATTACAGTTTAAGTTATATCTTTGAGTATGTTTGGAAGCCATACATTAAGTGCCAAGAAAAAGGTTCATTAACAAAATGTTATACCCACAAACAAAAACTGCTTCACAGTATTGATTCAACTGGGCAAACATTTTCAGATATTAATACATATATATATATATATAAACACTTCTATCAGCATTCAATTTCATAGATATATAGTTATTACAAGGCTTAAACTGCATTTTCTTTAATCATCACTTACACCAAATTTAAATAAGTGTAGATGATTTACTATGCTGTAAAATAACTATGCTTGGTAGAATTAAGTCTTAATTTGTAATGTTTTTTCTAATCAATATTTGGCATGCATTTAGCTGAACAATTGATTTTGATTATGGAATGACAATTTGTTTAATCAAGTTAATACATCAGAAACCAACCAAACACTGACAGCTCTTAGTTTCATACATTTACATGATAATCAAGGGTTGAGAGACAAAGGGTTCTAAGTGCTATTGATTAAAGCAGCATATAGAACTCTTTTGTATTCACCCCTCCATTTACAAATTCCGATAGTTTGCAGGTTTTGATTCACTTCCAACTGCTAAGTACTGTAGAGATTGGTTTTCTCTTTTTATAGCTCTTCATGGTTTGGGAGGAAAACGCAATTAGCAATTTTTTATTTAATTGGTAACAGATGTTCAGATTCTTCATGATGTATTTGTTTGCATTGTTAAGAAAGTCTGTATTAGCTTTGAGTACTGCAATCTGGTATGATCTGGTGTGATCTGATGATGTGTTGTGTATTAGTGTTTACAGGTCTTCTATAGTTAGTAATACTTCAAGGCCCACTGTTTCTCAGCATGGCTTAAATTGCATCTAGTGATAATTTGATACCAATACCAGTGTTCTATTTAGTAAAATAAGACTTTCATACAAACAGTATGTTTTGGTTTTGACGATATTAAACGAGAGCGCGTCAATCTTCCATAAGGCCCTGAATTTATTTTAGTTCGATTGTGACATCACGCTCGAATCCGTTCCTGGGACCAACCAGTACTAAGCAATAAGGGTAAAGTTTCTTGCTCAAGGAAACAACAGACTCAAACTGAAAACAACAGTGAAATATTTGAACACAAAGTGATAGTTTCTGTTTACATTTGACCAGGTAGTGTCATGTACAACTAAATCATCTAAGTCAATCAATGAACCACATTAACCAAAATGTAGCAATTGTTCATCAGTTAAAAAATGTTGATACCAAGCCTTTAATATATTTAGATTAAATGATATATTTCAAATTTGAGCTATGATTTTTTTATTAAGTCTGCAGGTATATTTGATATAGATAAACACTAGAATACATGTACCATATTGCTTGCCATTAAATGAACCAAAAGTTCCACTATAAAGACCACTCAACAGTGAGACCGGTCTGTTATTAAGACCACTATTTCCAGTCGTCCAACAGTCATTTTCAAAGTATATCTGTCCTGCTATTAAGACTAAAATTCTCTAATAGAAGTCCCTTTTCTATTGGTCACATAAGTGGTTTTATTAGCAACCTTAACTATATCACGCTAGGGTTTTATCTTACTTTGGTGACGGTATTTAAGTCTTTATTTATTTCTATATTTCACTCCAATTATTCCAGATTCTTCAAAACCTTTTTCTTGTGCTTGAATTCAGTTTACTAATATGTATGTGTTTTCCTAACCCATCATTGATGCTTCTTCTGCTTTTACAGGTTTAATCATACCAATACATCTTGTAGTGCCAACATCTACAAATAAATAATTGTCACTAGTTTGAGTATTGGAGAACATTTGCTATGACTGTCCATTAAAATGTATAGAACTGTGCTCCGTTTTACTAAAGCACGGAAATCCTGAACCTACTCACAAATTTAAGGTTTTAATCAAATATAAGTCGCTCAATTTTAACAAATATTTTTTTCTTCAGAATTACCACTGTTATTAATTTTGAAGCAGAATTAAAAAGAACTTATTGAAATCAAAAACAAATGCACACAAACACACACATACACATACAGTACATGTTTACTGTTTCCATTTAGTGGATTTATCAATACATGTAATAATTTCAAAATAAAAATATAGTGTTTTATAATTTATCTCTGTAAACTTTATTCTTTTATACAAGATCTGACGCAAATGTACCCAGTAGTTTGAACTATTTATACCATGTTTTTTATGTGTTTCTTTGTTGTAGTGTTACAAACATTATTTATTTCTAACATTAAAAGTCGTATTGTCTACGAAAGTTTGGTTTGTTCTTTATGTCTATGACGTATGGCCGTTATAGCATTGTTCATACAACATCTATATAAAACCCAGGGCTAATAACATGTAGCAAGTCTTTACTTCAAATTGTAAACATACACATGCACAGTAAACATACAACTGCACAGTAAACATACAAATGCACAGTAAACATACAAATGCACAGTAAACATACAAATGTACAGTAAACATACAAATGCACAGTAAACATACAAATGCACAGTAAACATACAAATGCACGGTAAACATACACATGCACGGTAAACATACAAATGCACAGTAAACATACAAATGGTCGGTAAACATACAAATGCACAGTAAACATACAAATGCACAGTAAACATACAAATGCACGGTAAACATACACATGCACAGTAAACATACAACTGCACAGTAAACATACAAATGCACAGTAAACATACAAATGTACAGTAAACATACAAATGCACAGTAAACATACAAATGCACAGTAAACATACAAATG
>ENA-OREC01002593-OREC01002593.1-marine-metagenome-genome-assembly--contig:-NODE-2593-length-10060-cov-14.568667_pt1 | contig 10060 bp, 4 predicted proteins | sample MGYA00248626_ERZ508543 | MGnify/ENA primary metagenome ERZ508543 (study PRJEB26211, sample SAMN05518279) | marine metagenome | isolation source: Puget Sound, Washington, USA | host: Bankia setacea...
AGCATTGGACAAAAAGAGATATAATATTAGCCAAAAATAATAGTGAAAGTTAGCATATGTGTAGCATTGGACAAAAAGAGATATAATATTAGCCAAAAATAATAGTGAAAGTTAGCATATGTGTAGCATTGGACAAAAATATATATAATATTAGCCAAAAATAATAGTGAAAGTTAGCATATGTGTAGCATTGGACTAATGTATTAGCAGTGGTTAGCGAGTTTAAAACTGGACCAAAATTATCAAAATAGCGACAAGTTAATGGTATTTTCGCGCAGTATACAAGTGTAAGAAATGTATTGGGGATTATATTAGGGGTTTATAAATAGTAATATTCCCTGGACGCTATGTACCTGGCAGTTTTAAGCCTTTGGACATTTATAGGTCTAAGATAAGCTTTAAGAATTAATGTTTTGTGTGCATAGTTGAATAGTTTGTGGGAACAAGTTAAGCGTCTTTAGTTCTGTTGAAATATTCAGAACAAAGTCATTTAGATAGCATGGGAAACATTTATTATTTGTATAGTAATCAGTCATAGATGTTTGGAGACTAATCAGAATACAGGTAGTTTCTGTCTCTCTGCCCGGCATGAACTGAAAAATACCAATATTTTCTGGTTTTCATCCTTCTGAATGATGGAAAAGTTGTGTAAATGCTAAGGTTACGTGTGATGTAGAGTAGACACATGAAAAGGGACGGAAAAAGTGTGAAACTTTTGTAAAGAAGCACACAAGTTGCATAAATAAATCGGACTAGTGGAGCTTTTCAACAGGTTTCGTTAACAAAAAGTGAAATAATAGTTTTTTTAAGAGCAGCACAGTTTAGCTATCTACGTAGAATATCAGCTGCTTGCCATGTGTGTTTGGATCATAAATGTTTTTTAGAAAAGTACCTACTAAACAGTTGGATGCATACAAAGCGCAATAAAGTGGTTACAGATCGGGATTACCTATGGTTTCATGCATAATTTATAAATACAAAATGTAATCAGCTTCAGTAACTGTTTGGTATTGATCGAGCCTGGATATTTAGTTTTTTTTTGGCAAGCGTTTGTGGAATAATATATTACGGAAAAATTTCTGAACATAATGAAAGTTGAAAATGTTTATGAAACCAAAAACTTTGTACAGTAGTGATTTGAAATTGGTGTAGTGACTGCTTATAGTTTTGGAAAAGTAATTTGGAATCTAACCTTACATATTTGGAGAGAAATATTTTTTTGAAAGTTTTAGATTTATAAGAGTCCCTATTAGAACAATGAGTAACTGTTATTCAGTAACGGGTGTAGTGAGGTACATCAACTCACCGATGCTGAGACGACATCTGAGTTCAAGGTAACAAGAGTTTCCTTTTATTTCAACATAATACAAGCTAAACTCCATTATGTCAATTTTATTGGGCTCTATATTACTGTAATTAAATTTTATGTAAACTAGTGCCCGGATACAGTGAGTTTGCTATGTAAAGACATTGGGTAATTTCCTTAAATGGTGAATTTGCTATGTATTGACATTATCAGTAATTCCTTTCCTGATATTCTCCCATATTTCTAATTTATGACAAGTGTTTCTTTGAAGAAGGTTTTCTAGACCTGCCTTTGATTTTCAGTTGTGTAGAAAGAAAATGTTCAAAAATAGAAAATTACAGGATTATTTTTTTATAAATGTAAATTGGTGTTCATTACTTGGTCAAGCACAATGGTATGGTACTTTCCCAGTCTGAATCAGAGTGCATTATTGACCTTAAAGTGAAGTGTAGACATATAAAGCAGTAATACAAAAATAATATTGTTGATCCCTGATAGAGGCTGCGATTATGTATTTATGTCCTCCATTTGCTTTGTTCTGATATTTACATGTTTAGCAGTGAAAGCAAAGGGTTCCAAATGTTATTGATTAAAGAAGCTGATAGAACCATTTTGCATTCACCTGTCAATGTCAATGTGCTAATTTTGGTGTCAATAAACCTGTCGAGTAATGCTTGTTGCAATGTTGACGTGCATATCAAATGTCATAGGGAACTCATAAATATTCCTGTGCATGGGGAAAATAATGCAAAGTAGGAGCTATAAAACCAAATACAAGTCTTATTTCAAAAGAAACGGGTCCTAATTAGACTATGACTCGTTAAAAATGAGTCAGTCTAGTAAATATGTAAGAAATTTTACACAATGCTAAGAATAGAATATTTCAGCCCTTAAAAGCTGAATGTCTTTGGCTAAATTCGGAATATCTGAAATACTGCATTTTCAAATTGTTCAAAATGTGATATACTCTGACTTGGATTAAAACCAGGTTTCAATAAGAATAAAATACCACTGTTCTAGATTGTTTTAACATTATCAAAGTTTTCAATAAAGCCCATTTACTCCACATGCCAAATACTTATCGTTCTAAGTGTCATTTTTGAAAGAAAGTAAATTACACAAACAGTAGTAGGAAACGCTACTGCAGACAATTAACGTAGCTACATAAAAAGCCATCAGTGTAAAAGTGATGCTGACAATTTCATTTTAAAGAGTCAGTTTTTGTGGCAAGTTAATAACTGAGACAATGAGGATCTTCTTCTTTCAACTGTGAAAATAGGTTCTCATGTTTAAGTCCCTTTGTTCTCGCATTTTTTGACAAAGCGTAAAAAAGAGCATGGTAGGCCTCTACAGTTGATAAGTCCTTATTGTTATTTTGGTCTTACTTCTGCGTAGTTTCATCATTTTTCAATGTCGTTATAGCTATCGCAGTGAGTTTTTTTTCTTCTCCAGAATATTTCATCATGTGTCTTGTCATATTGTGCAATACTTGTTGTTGTAATATTTTGCCAACTAGCGCCTGGAGAAGTCATCATTGAAAATCCTTTACAGAACAATCTCCCACCCCCCACCCCATACTGGTTCAAACTAGCTGGAAAACCAGGTTTTTGCTGCTTTTCCAATATTATACATCTAAATATAAAACAGTAAATACAGACTACATGAATTCTGGCATGGATACAATATTCCCGGACCTACTTGAAATGTTTTACTGCGAAGATTATTGATTGAAATCTGTAAATGTTGTTTCCCTTCCCCCATGACAGAACTGTTTGTACAGGGTTTCTTGTGCCTTTTAGTGGAGAAATTGTTGTAGACTCAAATAAGGACACAATACCATCTTGACTTGCTGTATTTTTTAACAATAAGGCATTCTTGTCGGAATGGAGCAGACACAATAAGGAGGTTTTGGTTTATCTATGGCATTTAGCTTACCAGACAATAAGAATTTGGGTTAAAATGTCTCAATAGTTCTTGGTGGTGGTGGGAAGGGAATGTGAATAAATAAGGGAGCGGTAAGAAAAGCGGAAAATTACCGATGAAGATTATCGGGACACAGACAGTGACCGATGAATGGTCAATAATTAGACTGGTTTCTGCCAATTGCTGGAACTCAGGTTCGACCCAGAATGTTCGGAAGACAAGCAAACAATTTTCTAACACGGAAAGAGGATAAGCAAACATGTTTAGCAAGAAACAAATATTGATTCTAGGCCAACCCAACAAAATTAAAGACATGCAATTGAAAGTTTAAGAAAGAGATAATTATAGCTATTCTAGGCCAAGCAACAAACCAAATTGAAGACAAACAAACAATTATGCAATACACAAATGAAAATTATGCAAACTTAACAAATTTGGCAGTAGACAGAAAAAATCATATTTGAAATTATGAATTCAAGATGGACCATGTACATTCATTTTTTCGCATCAAATTGAAGGATTTCTTAATAAATAAACCCAATAAACCCAATGTTTCTTTGTTTGTACATTTCAATTATTTTCTAATATCTGTGAGGTAAAACTGTTAATATCAGGATTGTCACAGCAATTGTATGTGTCATGGTATGGACAACAGTCATTGATGTTTCTATTAGCATTGTCATCGGGTTTCTGTTTGCTGTTGTATTATTTCCAAATTTGTCATTACTTCGGATACTAATTGTTATATACCAATTTTCTGTGTTCTCGAAACATTGCAATAGCTGAGTTTTGGGGGGTATATATATACACAGTATTGGTTGGCGTGTAAGGAATGTGTAAGGTATTGTTTACAGTGGAAAATTACTAGGTATTAAGAATCGTGGGGTATCCATCTATGTGAGGATTGTATCAGAGTGAGCAATCAAAACAAACAATACAAAAGACTATACCCATCACTGTTGCCTTCTGAGTTACAGAATGACTCCTATCTCTCTATGGCATTTATGGGCTTTGACATGCATGAAGAAAATATTTTCCAGTTCTGTTTTCTGGATTTGTTTTGGTTATCTTTTGGTCTCCAAGTGGTTTGTAATATTGTTAGAGGATTGGTGCCAGTAATCATCACAGTTTCGAGGGTTAAATTGAATACCAAAGTGTTTCATTTGCTTCCTTTAGCATGAAACCTTTTTTAACCTTGTCCTTGGCCTGCCATGTGTATGTATGTTTGTGTATTACGGATACTGGGAGTTCCTGTATACTGGGAGTTTCACTATTTCTCAAGGTTTAGCCGGAATAATGGATTTGGCTGTTGACACACTATTGACTTAAATATTACTGTTTTGTTAATTAATACATGCTTTTGACTTGTTACATGCTGTTGACTTGTTATGTGCTGTTGACTTGTTATGTGCTGTTGACTTGTTATGTGCTGTTGACTTGTTATGTGCTGTTGACTCACTGTTGACCTACTTACATACTGTTGACTTACTACCTGGGTATTTAGAACAGATGTGTAGGTAGTGTCTGCATGCACACCTGTGACTGAGAGCTTTGTTATTTGGAACACCTATCGCAACAGTCTGCTAACTAGTTCTTGTTTCACTATTGAGTTAACACAATTGTGCGGTTAAACAGTAAAATAGCCAAGATGCAGATTTCTCCAAAAATTGTTGGTAGTCTTATCAGCACTACTAATTAACCCACTTGCTAAAAATAACATCCTCACAAATGCTCGGGAATGCTTGATTGGTTTGGTCTAGGGACTTCGGGATTGTACTTCAGAATATCTGTGTTATGAACATATTGCGGCTGCGAAATTGACAAAATCAAGAATGTAGCCGATAGTAAAGATGTCGTTAGGAAAACAAATGACAAGAACAAATGTTTGAATGATGACACGGAATTGTATACTGTAAGAATTCACACATAAATAGAACTTAACAGTGAAGGAATTACAAGGGGTAACAAAATGAAATAAAAGATGTAAACAAATCATGAACATGTTTAGGGTATGTAGGGATAATGCAGGAAATATGTTTTATCAGATGGAAACGGTTTTGTCTTTAAATCTGTCCAATATTGAACCGGTAATGATATGTGTGAGAACCTATTTGTTAACAATTTCTTGCAATGGAAAAGGTCAAAAATCTTTAAAAAAAATAAAATTATAGTTGGGTGAAACATTGTCCTAGCAGCCATCTTGTTTTATGCATAGTTACAGCATATTTATACTTGTTGTAAGCATTAATCTTGGCAGCACTTTATCCTACTATTGATGACAACAGGTCCATGTAACTTGGTTATGTTGAACATTGCAATCCACTTTATATCCCAGTTCCATGTGAACACATTCATCATTCAACACAGATTTCCAATTTCAGGCCATGTGTTACGTCATAGCCTCAAATCATTAATAGTGATTCAATTTCAACATGTGTTGCCTAAGCCATCCAACATTTGTCAGTGCCTATTATTTAACACATTGATTGAATTGGCTAATGTTTTGTTTGTCTAGTGAAAATTGGGAATTGGGACGTCATTGGATAAGGTCATTGCTCGATAAAATCTTGTCATATCTCTTTGTCATTTCACTTTCAGCATGTCTGTGTTTCACTCTCCCACCAGACTTATTACCTGTTACATTTCTACTTGTATAATTATATAATTACATAGTTATATCATTGGTCTATTTGCACCTAAGGGGGGTCTGTTGAACAGCTCTTGCTGCGATGAATGATTCACTTAAATTACAAGGAGAATATAGAATAGAAAGGCAGATAGAAGCCCTTTGGCATTCACTCCTTGATTTGGAATCCATCATTATCTGTACTTAGAGAGGAGTCTGGTTCATTGTCCACACCAGCATCAGGCTTACAGAGTTCTCAGTTTCAGTATTCCAAACGCTGAAACTGAGAATTGTGTTGCCTAAACATGACACTCTGCGTGATTACAAAGCTAAGAGTTTTGAACTAACTGTGTTTGAATCAAATAGAAAACTGATTTTGATTGAAGGCTGTGATTGTGACATAAACAAGACAGTCATACATTTAGATAGACAAACAGACAAACAAACACAGACAAGGAACGGACAGACACACAAACACTCTACCAGAGAAAGACAGACAAACAAACACAGACAAGGGACGGATAGATACACATACAATCTACCAGAGAAAGACAGACAAACAAACACAGACAAGGAACGGATAGATACACATACAATCTACCAGAGAAAGACAGACAAACAAACACAGACAAGGAACGGACAGACACACAAACACTACCAGAGAAAGGAAGGAAGGGATAGCAAAATAGATATAGAGAATAATTGGTTATTAGAGTAAGAACAAACTGATTGGTATCAAAGGGGGCGGAAACATGTCTCATTAGGTTTAATTAATTATTTACTGCTTGGAAACAGGAGTCTCTGAATGTCCTTGTTTTCTATTTACAGTCACTGCCTTTGAAACATGATTCTAAGACGTTTATGTTTCTTTCTGTTTTCAGTGGTTCCAGTACAGTTGCCATAGACAACAAAATAGAACAAGCCATGGTAAGTTATAATTGTACTTCTCTTCTTCTGTCCTTTATCATGACCATTTGGGTAATTGGAAATGGGAGAAACCGTGTCTGTAAACAGATAAATAACTGTGTTGGTAAACAGAAAGAATATTGGATGAACTTCATTAATTTTCTTGTTTAATGCTGTCATAGATTTATGCCAAATTCAGGGAGCAATACAATGACTGGGGATTGTTTGTTTTGGGTTATGTGTTGTTTGTAAATGGAATCATACTGAGAACAGCATCTCCTTGTTTGCCCTAACTTGATACATAACATTGATAACATTAATAAACAATATTTTAGGATGAATCATATTTCTTTACAAATTAAAACATCCTTGGCGACCCGATTTCTGGGTTGTTTGCAAACTGGAATACCTGTAAATTGTAAAATAACAACACTTCCCATGTCAGTCATTGTTCTAGTATCAATGCCATTAGCTAACATAAGACTCTTTCACATACTATACACTTATTTGAAACAATTGCCCCACTCGTCACACAAAGAAGGGCGTTTTGCAGCAGGGTCTAGTAGAAAGACAATAAAGACAACAGGAAAGTAGTTTGGCAGTTGTCTTTAAATGTAATTACTTTAACCAATGTCTGCATAATATGTTCCTACATGTGGTTAATACTACAGTGCCTGGAGCGCTATGATTTATTGTGTGCAGCGTGTATTCATAAAAGAAGTTGTATTTTGTCTAAAAATCTTCTAATTGGCACAGAATTGCTTTTATGTCACAGTTGAATCAAGACAAATAACTAACTTTATAGTACTACAGAATATCATAGACTAAAAATAAAAGGGTATGAAAAGTTCTGACTCAAACATTGCATTGACTGGGGCAGAACTTTCGAACTAAAACGCAAAACTGTGATGCAATCTCCTCTCACTTCTGTGCATTGTCTGAAATTCCAGAACATGAAGAAAAAAACTGCAGTTTCCATGAAAGGCAACATCCAATAAGCTAATTCAGAAAAGACATTCGTTATCCAGTGGTTTTGTAACTGGCTTGCTCTGGAACTCGGCTGTTCTGAACTTTGGGTAAATTATCTGAAGTCTGAAGTCTCTCTATAAATATACATGAGAATTAAGATGCAGTTATGATAGATTGTAATGTAAGTTTCTCCTAGAAGGTTTAATTTCGAAGAAACAAACAACCCAACATATTTTCAAAGTTGATGATGTTAATCGAGAAAGGTACTTAACATAGCGTCTTTATTTGAAGACATTTGGATATATTTAACTTTTCCTACAGTTATGAATATTTAAGATCATTTCAGTTAAATAATACTAACATAAAAGGTTTTGCATTAAAATAACTCTTTGCCAACTGTGAGGTAACTAAGGAAACAATGCTGACATTGTGGTTATGTTTGCTGTATATTTGTATATCTGCACAGAACAAAATGAGACAGTAAAATCCTGCAAAAGTTATTTGATAACATTTGTCTGGTTGCTAGGGGAAGCCGGAAAAAAAACTATCTACGGTCACACTTTTTCATTGGATGCCTGTGAATACATCTAACTAGGGTATGACTGCTAAGAGAACTATTGTAAGTACTGTCAAATAAAGCAGTAGGTAGTACACTTTGCCTTCCTCTCGACAAATAGACTGACTAACGAAGGTGATTTATTGAATTGATTGATTCCCAAGGTTGTTGTGTGCCGGCTAAAACAATTAAGGTGGAAACTAGTACGCCGTTAGTACCAAGTCAATAGATAACTGTGTAGACCTGCGAGTATTTGACACAAAACTGGTGTAGATGACACTCTTTTACAACAGATTTAAGTTAGTTTGGTCTTTATTTATCAATTGTGCTCAGATGAATTATATATGGTATTTGGTGCTATGAGAAAGTACAAGATTCTGAACAGTACATACTCTACATTGATTGGCTTAGCTTTGCTGTAGTTGTTGGGTAATTCAACAAATTGGTCTTGTACTAGTGCTGAATGTGTAAGTGTTGGGGAAATTGTTCAAAGACTTCTGATTGGCTGTTTAGTGCATGGAGAAAATGTCACTAGGTTTGATATTTGGTGAGTGATATTTAATGCAGTTTAACATTGTTTCTGAATGGTTATTGGTTAATCGACCACACCTTTATCGCTATGGTAACTAAAAAATAAAAGCTCAGGTTAAGAAAGCACATTTGGTAGAGTATGTTATTTAATATCATTTGATCTGATTTTAATTTTAACGTTTCCTTTACATAGTATCAAATTATAGTTACATAGCGAGTATGACTTTTGAGTTTAACGTCCTGAAGGTCCGAACCAATGAAAGAAACAAAGTAGAAAACTCAGTACATTAGTAGTAATACTTTTTTTAACTCCCTACCTCAACAGATGTTCACTGATAACAAAAGAGGTCTCCAATGGTCATGTACTCACTGGCCTGAATATAAGATCAAACTTTTAACTTAAACTAAGACAACTCTTCCACATTGTTTAGTGTGGCAAAGGGGCTTATAGTGCATGTTGACGGAAATGGAGCGTAAATGGGGGTCAGATTTCACGTAAAACCAGGCTAAAAGTTCATCGCAGTTTATTTTCGTGTGAAACACTCACCAGAGAGTTGGCAAAACCAAACATTATGCCTTCCAATTTATATCTTTATTTTAAAAGCGACACACACTTTAGTTTAAACAGGAGTTGACATAACCAAACATTATGCCTTCCATTTTTTATTGCGATAGTTTAAAAGCGACACACTTACATTGTAAATGGCGCAATATAGCTTCTAAGTTGTAATGAATTGTACAATGGCGTTGACAGTGAATGCATTACATGGCTTATGTAGATAGGGACAACGCCTGTTTGATGAACGTATTTTGTTTGAAGAATTTGCACGGCCAGAAATTATGATGATGTACTGTGTTGCCGTTTTAAGGCTTAATAGAGCAGTGGGCCATTATGGGAAAACTTGAAGCAAAACTGAGGTAAACGTTTAAATATGAAAGTTGGTTTAGGTTAGTTTTGCATTTAAGGTAATAGGAAATTCATCAAAGCGAATGGGGATTATTTATAATAGCTTTTTGACAACCTAGTTCTTGTAATTTGAAGGAGATATAAAGTTTGTATATTACACTAGCTGGCTGACACTTGGCATAACAGTTGACAGTTTGCATTTAGTTTATTACATGTCAGATAAAGTAGGAAGTAAGAATGAAGCATATTTAACAAGGGCCGATTGCAACAATGAGGTAAATTATCTTGTTATTAAACTCATGCGATATAAGTTGTTGTCGCCTCGGTCCAAATATG
>ENA-OREC01002594-OREC01002594.1-marine-metagenome-genome-assembly--contig:-NODE-2594-length-10059-cov-11.726107_pt1 | contig 10059 bp, 4 predicted proteins | sample MGYA00248626_ERZ508543 | MGnify/ENA primary metagenome ERZ508543 (study PRJEB26211, sample SAMN05518279) | marine metagenome | isolation source: Puget Sound, Washington, USA | host: Bankia setacea...
AGTTTTATACCAATATCATGTAACAAGTATTTTTAATAAAATAATTTAAAAACTTGCCACTAGTAACAGATATATATATTCAGTATCCACAAATATAAAGCATTACACTGTGAACACTATATAGTGTGAATAACGTAGCACAAGAACACAGAAGATACGACTCTGAAGTACAGTATATTGAAATCAATAAAATGTTTGAAAATGTGTATTTGTAAGTTTTTTCATGATCTGCACAAGTAAGATTAAAACTTAAAAAACTTATATAACTGAATGTGACTGTTATGTTCAAGTTTAATACCAGTGAAAGATGACCTCCACAAAGTTTGAGTAAATCATAATTAAGCATGACATAAAATGAAGTATACAAGGTTTACTTCAACATGTGGCTTCTTTTAATACAAAATGGTTCTTAGCAAATGATCTGTTTGAAGATTTTAGGCTTTCAAATATGTTACTTTATAAGTTATAATAACTTCTATACACTAAGTAACATCTGTTTATAACAAAGTTCCTCTACATTTTATTGTCTTCTAAGCCTTCCTTTGACATCTTCCTTTTCCACATTTTCTGAATTTTTCTCAGGATCATCTTTATCTAGCTTGGAGCATTTTGCCTCATCATTCAAAAGTTCCTCATGTCTTTCTTTATCTTCCATTTCAACATTTTCAAGTTTTTCCTTGGCTTCCTCGTTAATTTCAAGTTTGGGACGTTTAGCTTCGGTATCATCCCTCAGAAGTTCATCTTCATCAATGTCTGAGTCTGGTTTCTTACGTTTACCACTAGCATTACTTGTGTTACTGTCGTCATCATTGGCTAATAACTTGTCCTCATCTATAACTTCATTTTTAGATTCATCATCACTTCCATCATTGTTCTCTTCACTTTTCTCAGCCCCATTGTCTTGTTTCACTTCCGATTCATTCTTACAGTCTGATTCTGCACTCTCCTGGTCTTTATCTACCTTAATCTTAATATCTGATTCATCAGACTTTTCTTCCAAAGAACCACTTTTAACATCAGCTGCTTTTTCATTATTTTCATCAACTTCCATGGGTTTTTCAGGGGTCTCTTCTTTACAAGAATTTTCATCTTTCTTTTCTCCAGTTTTCGTAGCCGCTTTGAATTTCTTTTTCCTCAGAGGAGCAGGTTTGCTATCGTTCGTGAATTCGACCACTTCTACTTCAGAATCTTCATCAGAATCAAGACTTATAACAGCTGGTTTGTATTCTCTTTTTAACTTTTCTATTGCCTTCTCTATCTGTTCAGGAGACAAGTTTTCAAGGCCTACTTTACACGTTTTTACATGCCTTTTCAAATGTACAGCATAACTGTCTGGTGTCATATTGCTTTGACCACAAATATAACACCTTCGATTGGCTTTCATACACTTATGTTTGTCCAAATGAGTTGCATTAGGCACCACCATGCCACACTCTTTACAAGTGGCATGTTTTTTCATGCAGTGTACAGTGAGCTGAATGTTGTCTGAAAACTGAATCACACAAAATACACAGAAGTTTATCTTGCCAATGTTTTTGGCTGGCTTTGGTCCTGAGTTATTTGTGGAGGAGACGTTTTTCTGGTGATTAGTAGCTTTATCATTGACAAAGTCCCCAGCTTTTATCAGAACACCATGTGTAGAGGCCATATGAACTTCTAAAGCTTTTCTATCTGCAGCTGTTATACCACATATTATGCATTTCTTCATTAGTACCAAGTCTTTCATTGTCATTCCATGGGTTTGTTCTACATGAAGGAAAAGGTTACTGACTTTCCTAAGGCACATAAAACACGACTGATTGGTACCCAGCGATGCTGCACTGTTTGGAGCTGTCTGTCCACTAAAGTGACGTTTCATTGTCCTGTGTTTGGACAAGCCTTGAGTTGTCCAAAATGGTGCCTTGCAAACATCACACTGGAGGGGAGGTTTGTCACGTTGAAATATGGCCTGGGGCAACTCTACTTTGTGAGCATAGTAGAAATGGATGCGTAGAGCCTGTCTATCTTTAACATAGCCACCACACATTTCACACACCTCAAACACAGACATCTCTTTGGCGTTAGGTTTGTTAGGCCTGACTGCTGTCTGTACTGGGACTGGAGAACGTACAGCACTAAGTGTTGGCCGCTGATGTAACTGAGGTACACCCTGTGGTCGTAGTACACTGGTGCCTGGAGCTCTAATCATTTGTTTGGGTTGCATAACTGGGGGCTGATTGAGAAGAGACTGTGCTCTAGTAGGAACTGCTGCCACTGGTTTCTGAGGTGCTACTTTTACTTGCAGTGGAGGTTTAGGTGGAGGGGGTTTCCTCGTCTTGAAGTAGCAGTTTTTCATGCAGAAGTTTATATCATGATAATATGGCTGTAAGTTTACATTTAACTTGAAATGCTTCACACATTTGGCTTGGTGTTTTTCTAGTTTAGCCTTTGTGTTGGCATTGAGCGGACATAAAGAGCATTGGAAATATTGATCCTTTTCTATAAACTTTGCCTGGCGTTTGTGCACCATCATATGGTAAATAAATTGAGCAAGCACTCTCGTCCTGAAGTTACAATGAGAACATTCCATGAACCCTTTATTAACGTCCCACGGAGGATCATAGTGAGGGAAATCTTTGTGGAATTCCAGTATGGTGGGAGATTCAGTTTTAAAGTCACACTTTTTACAAGACAATGTGTCAAGCTGTAAATGTTCTACCTTCTTCTTTGTATTCTCATACACAGTTTTCATTTTCTCCAAGCTTTCCACCTCTGCATCTTTCAATTCACCGGAATCTTTCTTCTTTGTTTGAATCTGAATGATGTCCTTGTAAACCTGCTCTTTCACTACATCACTACCAAGTTCTTGTAGAAACGAAGTAACTGAGCTTAAGTCTTCTTTCCTTGGATGAAAGGCCACTGACCAGTTATAGTTGTCAGGCACTCTGTTTTGTATTTCCCATCTCATTAACTCCACCATTTCCATGCTTGACTTTGGCTGTATACCTGTATTCTGTGACATAGCTGGGGAAGTGGTTGTGTGAACTTTAGGTGCTGTCTTTTGTGAAACAGATGAGGTTTGACTTTTAACAACGGCAGGGCTAACATTGGACATAGAGATTGGTACAAACAATGGCTGGTTTCCTACTGAGGTTATGTAGCCTAGTTGACTGCCTTGCTGTGCGAGATGGACCCCAGCTGGTACACCAACAATATTAGGTATGTTGGTTGGCTGACTTATCAACATAGGCATTTTACCAGGATTAGATACTTGTACAACAATGCCTGGTGCAGGTGTTAGCTGTGGTAGGGGTGGCAGTGGTGATGTCAGTCTTTTCTCTAGTTCTTTAACATCAGAAACTTTAACAGTACAGTTTTCTTTGTTGCTTGATTCAACTTTAGTATCTTTGGAATTCTTTGATATATCTTTAAGTGTATCTGTTGAGTCATCATCATTTTTTTCATCATCCTCTTCATCATTCAAAGTTATCTTGAAATCATCGTCACCATCTTTCACTGTTTCTACTACATTATCATTCAAGGCTTCATCAGACTTTACTGAAGCACCACTTTTAACAGAGTCTTGAGAATCTTCTGATATATCGCTTGGATTTTGTGAACCATTTGTTTTTCCTTTGGAATCACTTTTTGCACCTGATCCATCTGGCTTAGAGCCCCGGGAATCAGATGAATCTTCAGCTTGATCTTCACTGTGAATTTGGTCAGTGTCGCCACATTTTTCCTCCTTCTTATCGACTACTTCATCTTTGTCAGGATGGTCTGCTGTGCCGTTTACTGGCTTCTTAACAACAGAATCATCTCCCTTCTCTTCTGCTGACTCAACTCCATTTTCCTGAAGACAAAAATAAAATTGGACTTAATACAATATGCACTTTTTTGTATGAAATAATAGTTTACATTTAGCTTGCCTACTTAAACTAGAGTTTTCATCAATGGCATCCCTTGTTTCCAGTGTAACTCACCATTAAACAAATATTCTTGACTACTTGGTAGGAGAAGACCGAGAAATTTAGCTACCCGACAGGTGCTAGATTACCTGGTCTTTTCCTTGAAAGAAAGAATAGGCGACAAGGGCAATCTTAAGCCTAGTTCAGCTTCAACAAATGTGCTAGACGCCAACAACCAAAGGGACCAAATTTAAGTGATGTCATCAATATTAACATGAATAGTTAAATGTTGTTAAATAAACCATTTTATTTGAATGATATAGGCAAGAAAAAGAATCTTTCATTGGAAGGGATGGAAGAATGATTTGATTAATATAAGACTGGCGTGATATAAAGAAAGAAATGAAATTGTCCACCCTTTACATAATATTGATAGTTAAGATGTTTGTGCTACCTTCTTTATCTATCATCATGTGATAAACAGAATTTTACATTAGTTGTCATTGCAATAATTTTTATCAAAATTCATTCAAGATTCAGTTCCATTTTCAAATAAATTATTCATACTTGTGATCACCAAAATTTAGAGCTGACCATCTTGTGAGACACAGACAACACAAACATAGACAACAGATCAAGTAAGCATGTGTTTCAGCGTGAAACTAATTAATCCATATAATTGGTTAATGAAGTGCTCAAACTTAATTGTTACCAAGTAACCAATTGAATCAAATAATTTCCAAGTGCTGCATCCGGAGATATTTGATGACCTACAAACCGCTTCTATAAGTGTACAAAGCATGGCAGACATATCAATGAGTTGAAGGTAGTTTTCAAGCCACCCTTGTGTGTCTTGTAGGCATTGTAAATGATCTGCACAAACACATGATTGCATTTACTCAAATTTTAATCTGTAACTTTATTTAAACATATTTCTTGCTATGACACACCAAACTACAACCTTGTTTCAGTTAGTCTGTGAAAGACTGTTTTAACATTTCAGAATAGCAAACACACAATCCTGATTCATCGAAGGAATCTATTTCATAACCTGTTTAACGAGAATACATGTACTTCAAAGACCATAACAAACCAGCTATTGGAACAGCTGCTATATGTTCAGAAGACATTAGTGTGACAATTGTGTGTGTGCTGAATGACCTTAATGCCCCTGACATGTTCTTTTTTATGTCCATTTGTAATTAAACCATGCATTACTCTGTAAGTTTTTTGTTACATTTCTGAAGAATTGGTGGCAAATAAAATGACATACAGTCCACACAGCGCGGATTTTACAAAGTCCCCCTGAAAATGCGATTTTTAATGAGGAGGGGGAAAACACGACGGACTGCCGCTCGTTCGGGTGACAAGATATCAGTTGTTCTGGTTTGGCAACCAAAACCCCAATCTTTTTTATTTGAGAACAAATAATGTAACAAAGTGACAAATCAATCAAACGACTGTCTATACCAATGTACATTTCACCGCGGACGCCATAATGTACATGTATGTTAACAACTTGACAGGTCCGTGACTCTCGATATACAATGTAGGCAAGTGTGAAGTGGAGAGGATAACATGTAACCCAGCCTAGGAAGTTACATGCGGTCCAAGCATGTAGTGATGAAATTTGACAAACTGCACAGTGTCATTATGCGAAGGTGAGAACAACATGTCTATTATAAACTGACAAACAAAAGACCAACTTCGTTTATTGACAAACAATAGACTAACTGACACATGTTTACTGACGAACAATCCACACAGTGTCCCCATGATGTATTTGTCGGGAGCATCATCTATGGACCATTTAGGGTTGTATGGGCAAACAAATTAACGGACAATTCAATCATCTTTTGTACGCAAATATTAATCATTAATCAAAATAAGTATTAAACACTATTTTTTACAACTGTTATTTTATAAACTGCAATACAATATGTACGCAGTTACTTCCACTAGTAATAACTTTGCCATTATATAATAAACAAGATAGTGGACATATTGACGTGGTTTGTGAACAATTTCTCTCGATTTAAAGACATTTTAGACTTGGAATATAGGGTTCTATATTTCAGTATCATGGGGAAGACACACATTGAAATTGAGACTAACGTTATGGGGAAAGAGTGCGTCTTATATATGCAACCATACGATAATCTGCCACCGCGACTGCCCCCTATCTCACGGAGGGCCTAGGGGCCGATCAACGCTACCTTTTACTTGCTGCCCCCGCTATTGTCTGCTCAAGATCAAATGTGTCCGCGGTGGCAGCGCGGAAAACGTAAAATCCACACTGTGTGGACTGTAGTAGGCAAACAGTTTCTAATCTTGTGTTAAAAAATACAACATGTATTGCATTGAAATTGTTGATTTTATATCTGACCAATGGTGTTGATCGAGTGTTCAATTAAAGCCTATATACCTGTATTGGCTTTTTCAAAGCAGCTACTTCTTTTTGTTCCTCAGAAGGAGATGTGTCAGTGTCCCCATTCTTCGCCATAACTCACAAGTACAACTGTCATGCACAATGATGGATCTTCTTTACATTATGCCTGAAAATGGAAAATATATAATCTGTTACCAAGTACTATCAGTATAAAATAAATGCGCATTATTTGTCAAATTATACACTGAGTTACTTGTATTACTTTTCATCTGGTCAGACATGTAACTGAAAATATAAGTTCATCAACATGAAATGGACATTTCGTAAACTCATAACATTCAGGTGCTTTCTTTTTTAAATTATGGCAAATCAATGTGTTGTTCAAGGTAAAAGTAATACAATGTCACTGAAAGTGTCTTTTGTGAAGGTACATTGTGTGCATATATCAACACAATCTGCTACAGGATAAACAAGAACTTTGTTGAACACATACCAATAGGATGCAGATGACAATTATTATACCTTTTTTACTAAATGATTTAGCACTTGTAACAACTGTTTTTTGTAAATAATCAAATTGTGAAATGAGCAAGTTGTATTGTCCGTAATGTTTAGAACCAGATCTATGTATTTATGATAAGTAGAAGAAGAGATTAAATATTACAATTTGAAATTTTAATCAAAAATCAACAATGTAGGTTGTTCAGCATTTAAATAAAACAAAACTTTATTAACATTTAAACCAGTAATAATGACCATAACATTGAGATGATCTGCACATATTCTGGTCTGAGAATGCCAGCAACTCAAAAGACTTCTATTTTGTTTAAATAGTGGATTTATGAGGAAATTGTGGAGAAAGAGAAATATCAAACTTACAAACAAATCAATTTTAACTTTATTGTTTTCAACTATGTTTACACCTACATCAGGATAAAAACACACAGATAAACTGTTCAGTTAATCCTTCAGCTTGAAATCATTCATCTAATTTTACTGTGTGTAGAGTCAAAATATCATAAAGTATTAGAAAGGGATCACTGCTCTGCATTTTGACATTTTTTGAAGTTTCACAATTCATGTGACAAACTACTTCTGTTTGAATACACATGGACAAACTAGTAAGTAAACAAAACTATTATAATACTGTTTATAATAAAGATTGGTGTCATAAGTAAGGAGAGGCTATGATTAGTACAATATTAAAGAAAAGAAAGTACATGTTACCCCACCCACTTGTTTCTACAGCGGTTTCTAATGAAAACTACAACCCGCCAAATTCAACATAAATTACTCATCAAAACGAAAGTAAACACTACAATCTAACTTATTTCTATGTTCAGAGATACTGCAGTAAGCTTAAGTAATGCACATTTCAGTCAGTGCAAACTTAGATCAATTTTCAGCACGGAACCCAAAGGTCGGCACGGACTCCAACTCGGCCGTGCCGCGCACTTCCCGGTCGATGAGTCCATGGCACTCCACAAACCAAACTTTTAAACCACTTTAGGTTGCAATTCGTGTTAAAATGTAACGATGACTGACAATAACATTGAATTACCTGTCTGATAACTGATATTGTCATCAATGATCGATTATTTCGATGTAAAAACAACGTGAAATGTTTGATTGGACCCACACCGCACAATGGAGTCGGGAACCTCTAAAATGGCGACCTCTATGTCACGTGACTGGTAGTATGGTGACGTCAGATTCTCACATGCATACATTTTCTGCTTATCGACGAAATAAAGGCAGTACGGGGTTTACATGTGAATTTTCAGGGAATTTTTGGTCACTTAATGAAAGAAAGGGCTTATTGAACATACGTGGCGTCATAATGACGACAAAAATAAAAAAAATCCGAAATTTGGAGACAATGCCTTAATTAACCCCGTTCTCATAATAGATCTAAATCAATTTTCCAAATTCAAATCGAAAACTTTGTAAAGTTGACCACGAACAAGCATGGGGCATTATATATATATCTAATTTAAAACATGTTATTGTAGATCTAGTAGAAAATAATAAATATCTAATCTAAACTCAAAACTAGAGTGTGTAGGCTGTTAACGGTAACCATGACTACCGGGGCCCATATCTTAAAAAACTCATCGAAAATTCTCCAATTTCTAATCAGAATTTATCGGAGTTTAGAGCTTACTTATTTAGAGAACACGTGTGTATAAAACTATAGACATATTCCCTTTCGATAATCCATAATGCATCTATTCTCAGCACGTGCACAAACCATAGATCTAGCGCGTTATTTACAGAAACATAAACAATTATCTGGATTCTCTACTGATCGAGGGGTCGCATAGCACATATGTGGGTTGAGTATTTGACTTAACTGTAATCGGTCAGCCTTGAATCCGATCCCCCTTCATTGTGGTAGACTCAGGTTGTACCTAGAGCAATACACTTTAAAACCACATATTGCCTGGTAGGCTGCGGGATGGTTGTAGGAACGTATTCGAGCGTTATTTGCTTGTATTATTATTAAATTATACGTACTGCCGGTTTTATTTAATCATGTTTCCGTTTTCGTCGTTGTCTAAATTTCCAGCGCTTATTCGAAAAAAAGAAATCAAGATCTTCGAAGACCAATCGGCCCCGAAACCATGGTTTAACTAATACAATGTAGGTACGTAACCAGCCATGCGAGCGTTATTTGTGCGGAAAAGGAAGGAAGCTATATGTTAAGAAAGGCTAAACCTGAAACCCAACACAATCGACACTCGGAAGGGGAAGTTCCCATCCCATTCAAGACGTGTGCTTGGATTTATTGTTTGGTTATAGGTTTGTGAGTGCAGACACAAGTACGAACTTGGTATGGTGGGCGTAATTCAAGAACGTTGCAACACTGCCGCCATTTATACATGGCACTAATTAACGCACTTGGCTACCTGTAACATCTGCGACACGGATCGGTACTCTGAGTCTGCACAATGAGACAGACATATGGTCATCAGGTCGGACACGTGGGGGTATCTCCGGTATCGGTATCTCCGGTTCCCTACCAAACAAGACGGGAAACTTGCGTCTTATCATGAAATGTCATTGTTTAGCCTCTTCTACGTGTGTTCACGGACCGTGATGTTTTGTTACTTTTCTATATACACATTTACCCCTGTATCATCGCCTACTATGCGTTTTGGTATCTCTCTTTGGATACATGACCATGACTGACCGGAAAACCATCGATGCAATGCATCAACGGTTGCCGTTAAAGAAAGTTGAAGAATTACAATGCTATCACAAGAGTCAATAAGCCCAGCTATCATACAACTAGGCTTAACCAGTTCAAATACAATCTAGATGATTCCAAATGTGAAGTTCATGACATTAAACCTGTTTCTTCCATCACCTAATGTGCTGCTATTAAATCACTGTAAACACTATTATAGATGATGGGAGTAAGAGACACTATTAACAGCTTGACTTTGGCCACCGTCTGACCTATTTCTACGGGTGTAATTTCCTGTGAGAAAATGTCACGTTGATTTTTTTCTTGTTTGAAATATAAGAATGTATTGCTAGAGTTAGGACAATGTTGCAGAAGGTAATATATACTGTTGGACGATCGTTTTTCCGGTAAAATCTAACATTTTGTAAGCATGTTAATAAACACGTTCCCTCTCTTATTTCATGATTGCTGCTCTCTGTAAATGTGTACTGCAATCACAATCAGATAGCCGTATTCTGAATGTCTATTTCATGAAGACAGCGAATACATTGGTATATGGATATATTACGGTGTATGGATATGTTCTTAATTAC
>ENA-OREC01002595-OREC01002595.1-marine-metagenome-genome-assembly--contig:-NODE-2595-length-10057-cov-14.486172_pt1 | contig 10057 bp, 4 predicted proteins | sample MGYA00248626_ERZ508543 | MGnify/ENA primary metagenome ERZ508543 (study PRJEB26211, sample SAMN05518279) | marine metagenome | isolation source: Puget Sound, Washington, USA | host: Bankia setacea...
GTAGTTATATATTGATAAGTTCAGTATTGAAAAAGCATGAGAGTAGTGTGGAGTAGTTAGGAGACATATAAACTTAAAGTTGTGAAATTCTTGTGTTTGTTTTAAAGCCATATTTATCTTGTTACATAACAACATTTACACTTTATCACCAGGCAAATGACACAAATAAATCCTTCACCAAACATAGCATACAACAACAAATAACATCGAACAGACAGTCTTATAAAGGAGTTGTCCAATAGAAAAGTATCACCATTAATTTGATCATAGAGCAGTGCTGCAACTCCAATGAAGAGATTAGGAAAAGTTTTAACCGCATCAAAAATAAATAAAATCCAATTAAGAGTAATTATATATACATACAATCATCCATTAAGCACTTTTCTTACCATGTAGATATGTCAATAAAATATGGACGAAGTCTTAAGAGAATTCTATATCATATAATCTCAATTTCTAAAGTTCAAAAAAAGTGGTTTACTGTATTCAAGCCTAACAAAAGTGTTTGAATAGCTGGAGAAACCATCATTTAACATCAGAGAGATGACTTATACATGAAAGGTTTTCACAGCCTTCTTCTGTTACATGTTTGGTAGAAATACATAGAAGTCTAAACTATGTCACTAAACACATCACAAAGATTCTTCTATACATTGTAAAACAAACTCTAAATGATATTCCAATACAAAATATAGCAACCTGCATTTACCAAAGTGTTGAAAAATTTTTTAGTCAGTTGACCTTGAACTCTTAAGTTTTGGTTACAGGGAATAAATAGAGTAAAATTATGTAGGCCAAGATGACTCTACAGTAAGAGTATGTGCGAATGAAAGCTAAAACTGAACACAAATAAGTAAACTAAACCGTACAGAAAATTGTTAAAAACGCCTATATGTAGCAAATAGTTGTTCCTTCAATAAACATTCTTATGAAGAGGAATTACAAATATCTTAAACTCATCTACCAGGATTATGTAAAATACACGGACATAAAATAAACACTGTAAGTATAAATAGTCAACAACTATTCTACATTATGTTAAGAGCACTTTAAAAACACTACATCCATATACATGTACTTGTATGTACCACCGATCATAGTCAGCATAAACAGAACAAACATTTCATATAGACTTGGAAGTTGATGGCACTTAAAATTAATATTATAAGTTCTTGGTAAAGCTGTCATGTTGTCTCAAAATTGAGCAATTCCATGTGAAGTTTAGAATATGTAAACAAAATGGTCATATTGAATCAATCTATTAGTATATAATAAAAACATTCCTTTGTAAAATAGATCAAGGTTCTCCAAGATTTAGATGATACATAATTAGTTCAATAGTCTGTATCACTAATGATTTTGGTAAATTAATGAGAGCAAGAGAGTTTTAGGTACATATAACCATAGAGGCAGATAGAACTTTCTTTCTCTTCATCATGTCCATACAAGGTTGAAGAAAAAACTTTCATTTCTAAATATGAAGTAAAGACAGCTATAACAGTTCTTTATTTAACGCTCTGCATGTCCAAAACAAATAGTTTAAGTCACAATCTTTCTCTATGACACCAATATTAATAACAACATAATAAAATTCTAGATATACAAATTAGATCAAAAAAATATACAAAACATACACGCACAAAAAGAGTTTCATGATTGTTAAGAACACACAGGTTAAGCATTATTGTTTCAATTGATCTTTGGACAAAACAATTACTATAACTTTCCGTTTCATAACAACTATTATAACTTTCCGTTTCATAACATCAATATATATAAGCATGATTGAATCAATTTGATCAATAATTGTCTACAAAGTCAAGAAATATGTTGTAGATCACACAATACCAGGGGTTTTATAATAACAAATAGTTGAGCTTAACAATCCTAAACATATTACAAGAACAGCATACATAAGGTCTACTGTATACATGTAGCAATCTTCACTATAGTGACAAAGTGTGTATGTTTGAACTTGTAATGTAATTTTTAAACAGGTAAGTTATCCAATAAGTAAAGTTTTTTATCATTATGAGTCAATGTAGCATAATCAAGTTACTAAAATCCAACAATACTTTAGTTTCAGATAAGTACAAAAACATGGCAGAAATATCATGAAAGTTTGAGACAATTTAAATTATTAATAGGAATAGTTAAGATGTAACTGTGTTGTCCTACTTTTTGTTTTCATACAACATGTCTGGTGAATTTAGATTACAGAGTTCACCAATATTTCTGTAAAGATCTTGTCATTCCATTTATGACTAGGGAGTTATGTCTTTGGCCATGTGCTGATTACACAAGAGGTTTCTTTACTTCACCTTCCCCGTGTTTCACCCCTTGTTCTGCTTGACCTTGACCTTGAAACTTGAGTGTGTCCTGACCTTGAGGTGACCCCTGTAGACCCTGACCTCCAGCATTTACCTGCTGTCCCTCATCTGCTTGGCCATGTGGAGGTGGTGGTATTTCTGAAGAGTGATCAAACAGTACAATCAATGAACAAAAATGTTATATATTCTTATCTTAAAGCTCAACTTAAGTTCATTAACAGGCTTATTCTATATCCTTATGCTGTTGTGTATATAGCTTTAATTGGTTATTCCGTTACATTATAGAGGTCTGTTAATCAAGCCTTGTATATCAGACAGAAACACTTAGCCAATTGATCTGAAACTATTCATTTAAATAAAAACAAAACACAAGAACATTAAATTTTATGCATTTTCAAAACATGATATTGAAAAGCTATATAAGTTGTCATGTAACAGGGTGGGCAATGACGTGTATAGATACATTCTTTTATAGTTGAGTGACTCTTTGTTCTGAGTGACTACAAGATTGAAATACTAGCTAGTAAGATATATTATAACTATACAACTATGAGTGACTGATAAGCCTGAAGTAGGCTGGGTATTGATTTGTGAAAATGATTCGAATTTACTATGTTAGTTAGTTAGGTTATACATGAATGTGTCACTATAGTAAAGATAAAACATAACATTGGGGTGTTTTTTGTGTGCAAAAGCCAGACTTGATAGGTTTTTATCAAATTGTTTCCATTTAGAAGAAAACAAGAGAACAACTAAAATTCAGTGTCCAGCCATCAATGCTATGCCTAATAAAGTTGTACATGTATAATCATTCATCATTCACAAAACAGCAATCAAAATACTACTGTTCATTTTGCTCACAACAACACATACACAACTATATATGTTAATTCACAAATTCACACATACAGATGATTGCTCTAATCAACAGCTTGTCAAAGTATGAGGGGTGCTTAGTGCAGAATACAATAAACACATTAAGACCATAGGTGGAGGACAGCTGTCAACCTCATTTAAATACGTCAACAGTTCTGGAAAGGTCTAAACAATGCAAATCATCTAAGAATTCTGCCATATGATTTTTCTTTTTAAAAAACTACTTGGGAGAAAATAAAAGAAAAATCCATAACATTTAGAAAAAAAATCAACACACAAGGGTTATAAATGTAAATGTGTAATTTTAACTATATCACTTACCTCCCTTGTTTTTTAAGTTTATGTGTTCAGAATGTTTGATGCATTTAACTTTATTTATTGTGACTGATAGCTGAACCTTTTGTTTGTCTGTGGATTTCTCTTTTTTTATTCGGATATTGGATAAATGTGTTTGTACTGGTACCTTGTATATATATATATATAAAAATGAAATAAAGATAGTTACAAAAAATAAAAAATAAACGTTCTGGAAAGATTTAGACTTATCCGTGTTTCTAATCAAGTATTGTACGTTGTTTATCCTGTGATATGTCCTTTATACTTGTTTACTGACCGTAAGAGCAAAATACGTCCTAAATAAGTTTTTAACATATCTAACTATACATAAGTTTTAATGTCAAATCAAAGTATCCATGTATATGTTGTAAGAAAACTTTGCTATGTTTATATATTATGAACAGTTTTGAATAAAGATTACCTTGTATCAACTCTAAGAACTTACTTGTGTTACTAAGAACGAACTTACTATCAATTCACTGCTTCTATACCATATTTGTCTAGATGTGCTTTGCATGTCTATCTTTAATGTCACTTTTCTTAAATCGTTATATCAACATTCTTATAACATTGCTTCCTGAGCTTTAAAACTTAAAATAAAAATGTAAACAACTTCTATAAAACCAACTTTAAGGCTTTAAACTCTAAAATGTGTGATGTATAGTCTAAACAACTGGCAAGCTATTTCCCTAAAGTATAGTGCTGGCTTCAAGTGCGGGAGGTCCCGGGTTCAATCCCCAGTCAAGGACTGCGTCATACCAAAGATATTATAAAAATGGTACCAGTATTGCCCTTGTTTAGCACTGAACATTCAAAAGGGAAAATACTAGCTCTTTCTCGAGAATTAAGATAGGAAAATAAATGTAATGGATAAAATCTGGGATAGAAAATCCTTCGATGTCGGAAGTCATTGGCGGTTGTGGCGGGGATGAAAAAACGAATGACGACGCAGAACCGACAATAGTCGAACGCTAAAAAAATATAAAAAAATACCTAAAGTGTGTGATATATAGTCTAAACAACTGGCAACCTATTTCCCTTGGATTATACTGCTGGTAATGTTGATGGTATGGTGCAAGGTATTCCAAGCTTAGGAATAAAAAGGATCTTCAGGTAATTCCTTGAAACTACTATAGCAGATGTAGGAAAGCTATGACTACTTGTAGTTTAGTCCAGGGATAAAGCAATTGTGTTATTGTTTGTTATCAAATAGGAAAAAAGGATAACTAATAAACCACACAGTCATACACAGGCAGTAGTTGACTTATATATATAATGTGTCGATTTAAATTTTTAAAGAAAAACAATTCAAACACTATTTTTTTACAATACGACCTGGTCAGTTTCACGATAAAAACAGCTTTGTGTCTGTCATACTGCCTGTATATGTCAACATGTTGGCAAGGCATCATTCTATTATTTCACACTATGATTATTTGATTCACAAAATATGCAGGTGATTGTATGGTCTTACTTACCTTTATCATTCCCTCCTGTCTGTACTGGGACCTGACCTTGACTATGTACTAAATTTTGACCTTCACTTTCATTATTATCTACAACAATATTTGCTTGACCTTCAATGTTTTGTTGATCTTGACTATGTACTAAATTTTGACCTTCACTTTTATTATCGTCTGCAACAATATTTTCTTGAGCTTCAATAGGTTGTTGATTGTGACTGTCTAAGATTTGCTGATTACTACCAATTTCTACATTATTGTCACTTATTGAATGAACACTTTCAACTTGACCTTGAAGCTGAACTCTTTCTAACTCTTCATTTTGACCTTGACCTAAATTTTGTTTGTCAAGGTCAGGAGCCCCGTCAATATTAGTATCAGCTGAAAATTGTATAATCATATACTGATACTGCATACTAAACACATGGTTATTAACTACAAAGACAACTAAAGGGTAAAGGTCTCAGAAAATTTAAAGGATCTCGTTTTTGTGACAGGGAAATAAGAACATTCATAATCTTTGCTTTGGAGAAATGTCTGTCCCTTGTTTTCCCTGGTGTAACAAAAAGCAACAGTTATAATCTGTTCTCAACTTAAAGAGATTCAGAGTCAATCAATAAGCTGAACACCAACAACTTTTGAAAGCAGACTTATAAGACGTCTTTGATTTCGAAGTTTCAATGTCTTTCAAATGTGGCACTTCTTTTGAGTTCTTTGACTAAACAGAGCTGATGTTGAATGGTGTTGGTTGGGTGGAAAGTTAATCCTATTTCATAGAACATGTAAGATTGGGTTTATCAAAACATGAGGGCAGAATAGGAAGTTGTTACCTCTCTAGATACAGTACCAACTATCTAATACTGCCCCTAGATTTGGAAAACCCTCTCTGTTCATTCCTACTAGTTTTAGTTTTCTATTATTGAACTATTTGGGCATAAAACAAAGAATAACAGTATCAGGGAATATATACATGCATTTTAAAATGTCAGCAAATACTGAAATAAGAGTTTTTATACTTAAAGCCCAAAGCTATTGTTTCTATATATTTCATGCAGCACAAAGATTGGGAGGAACTGGATTTCATTTGGAGAAGCAATTACTATCATAAAGCTCCACTATATGTACATGTATGTCAGGTATTTCTTTAATATAACCATGACGTATTTGCTTTGATACTGAATATGACAGATAACTCTTTACTGCAGTTTTATCCATATAACTTACCATGGCCCGGTGGTCCTCCTCTTTGAACTGGTATTCCACCTGGTGCACCACCCATATGTCCAGGTGCTCCACCCATCTGCATGTTAGGTGCTCCTCCCATCTGCATATTTGGAGCTCCACCCATCTGTTGGAATTGCTGTTGCTGATGTAATTGTTGTGCTTGCATTTGTTCAGGGGTAAGTTGATGTTGAGGAACACCTGAAAAGTGAATGTGCAGTCTGAGTGAACTAGAAAGAACTTGTGTAAGGACTTTTTCAGATTAACTTGACTTGATACAGTGACTGACAGCTTGTGCAAATGTAGGCTTTCTCAAAATTCCTCTTTTAAACAAACAGAAAATGAGAGAAAAACACAGAAAACATCAAATGAGTTATATAGAAAAGCTCACAAGATGCTAGATTAGACTTACTAAAATGTGAGTTCCGGTTTTGGAGCTAGGAACCTAACACTTGATATCAATCATGTTTATCAAGATGCATTGAAAACCAATCAACAATTTAAACTTTCAGGTGAGCAATGGAATGCCTACCTGCGAATTAATCCTATAATTAACCCCATAGCTCACCTGACCACATTGGATTCAGGGTGAGCCAAAAACAGGCAGATGGGTAAAAAAAATACAGTGGAACCCCTCTAAACCGAACCTAGTCCGGACAGGATAAAAAGTTTGGTTTAGGGGGGTTTCCGGTATAGAGGGGTTTTAGGAAATGGCTGAATAATTTTCAGGAATAGTAGTTTTAAGCTCTCATTTTTGATGTTGTTTGGACATATTACATGTTTTAACACAATCATTTCAATCAAAACAACGATCGCAAACATCATTTCGAGTTGTCATATGTTTTCGCGACGTTGAAAGTTTGTATGTGAGTTATTCTCAATCACTAGAATCGACCAAGATTTTCTACTTGCAATATAGTTTAAGATACTTAAGTACTTTTGAGAGAGAAGTTATCGTGTGAGGCCTATTTAGATCTAGTTTGTTTACTAGTTTTCTAGTGGGTTGACTTTCAGTTTGTTTGGTCTACGAAACCTTCAACGTTGGGGAAAACATACATTCATGGTTCCTAATCCTATGTATTATGCCTTTTAAGAATAAAACATTGCTCTTCTCAAGTGTTTACATTTTCTTAAAGTGAACTATAAGAAGTTGTTTAAGTAATGCACCTGGTTGTTGAATGCTAGATTGACCGTTTTTCCCACACATTTAGCTACCGTGGCACCAGTTGCAAGCAGCATGCGTTTTTTTAATTTAAAAGATGAACTGCTTAAAAAAACAATGAATAACATTATGTCTGGTTTGTATGCTGTGTTTATCGCATACAACATACTTTACTATATTTAACAACGCTCTGCAGGCTGAAATCAGCTGATCGAGTTTTCTATTCATGTTTTCCTGCCGAAAATCACACGTAGCAAACAAAGCCGTATTCGGCCATGGCAGGAAAATTCGCTCAGCTTAAGAGTATATAAATGGCTCGTTATTCATTGACTTGGACTCTGTAGCACCATATTATGTATGTAGCCCGCAACTAGAAATCGTTAATTAAGTTTGCTGTTAATCTGTCAATAATTGCGTTTATCATTATCATTTATCATTATCTGCCATAATGTAAACACGCACCCTAAAGATCGTTATCTGATTGAAGCCACAACTGGTCACAGGTGTGAAAACCTTGTGTAATTGTGTCAACCAACACATTTATTGTCAAAACAATTTGGGTGGCAACAAATGTTGTTCGGTTTAGAGGGGTAACATAGTGTTGAAATCGTTTAGAAATAATAGAAATCTTGTCGGGTTTCCAAAATAAAGGGTTTGGTCTACCGGGATTTTTTTACAATGAAAAAAGAAGCTGAAAATTCAGCACCTAGCCAATTGTTCGGTTTCATGGGAATTCGCTTTACTGAGGTTCTGGTGTTGAGGGGTTCCACTATATAGACAAAATGAAATTGTTAATGTCATTGTCAAAACACTTCTCAAAGTGCTATAGACATTAATCATTAAGTCAAATCATCTCTGACCTACCTTGCTGTGGAATCTGCATGTGGTCTACATTTGGATCTTGACCTACAGGTACCATGCCAGGTTGGAAGTTAGGGTCCATACCTTGTTGTCTCATCTGTTCTTCGTGCTCTCGCAACATTTGCTCATACCTGGCATATTCTTCATCAGTAAAGTTCTGCTGCTCGTCAACACCCTGCAAGTTACAGTCAACACTTAAACCTCTCATCAATGTGTTACAAACCTTCTCCAATATTTGAAATATCAGCACAAACTAGAGCTATCACTGATTGTGACGAGTATACTCCCTATCCCAGCTCTGTCAACGTAAATATGGATATATCAATAAGATTTTTTTAAAAAGGGGAATAACTCTGGAACCAAAAGGTATTGTCAGGCACATCTACCCGTTACATTAATCATGTGAAGTTTCAGTTAGATGACTTGAAAACTGTCAGAGGAGTTTGAGACACAGCATTTCACAAATGGACCAACCGCCCCGGACTGCCGGTCTCCTGACTCCAGTATAATGCCTGACCTTAATTCATTAGTAGGGGGTATAAAAAATAGTCCAAACATAAACAAACCAAAGAGGTGGACAGTTAGAGTGGGAAGGGGGAAGGTGTGTTTAGAGGAGAGGATCCTGTAAATCCAATTACAAGGTGAAGGTCAAGTGGAGTCAAGGTCAGGGTATCATGTCACTGAATAGGTTATATGCCAAAAAAATGTTGGTGTTAATACAAATATCTGTCATAAAACAAAAAGGAAAATGGTTGAAAGAAAAAGAGTGAAGACACAGCCCGTTGAACGGTCACTCATTGTATGTGGCCAATTTAAAGAAATCAATAATTTGTACATGAGTAACTAAACAATCGTCAAGGAATTAAACTAGGTACTACAATAAGCCTACCTTCCATCCATCATCTTTCTGGAATTCTGCGGAATCTGTGTATCTAATGAACTCTTCCAAACTAATGAGACGGTCCTTATCCTGGTCCAATTCCTCATATACGTGCTCTCTCATACGTGCCATGTCCTCATACCTCTCTCTCATGTCGTCCTCTGGTAGATTAGGGTCGTATACCTGGTCAAGCTAAACAATACAAAAAATGTGAACAATAAATGAACAATACACTCAATTTATAATCAATCACATAGTTAAGAATTACAAATATGGAAGTCTCCCAGGAAAAGGATCACCTGCAAAAGCAACATATAGTTTACATATAAGTCCCAGTAAAAGTCTTTATTTGATCATCTAATAAGGGGAGCTTCGTGCAGTGGTTAGTGCTTCTGACTAGCTATCGGTGTATGTATTGAAACACTTATCAAAGGTTCCCAGTGTTTCCTTACACAAGAACCTTAAACCTCAGCGCTCAGTTCTGGTTGGGTCCAGGAAAGAAACAAGAATGATTTACATGAATTTACATGTGACTTGTGTCACAATTGAACTAGAACTGTGAGTCAACTTGGATATCACTTGTCCTGCACTACTAATTATCTCCCTTGTAATATTTCAGACTGGTATTATCCTCCACGACTGATTCTTATCAACATCGATCATACCTCCTTTTGGAAGAGTGCTTCTACTTCATCTTGGTCTAGAAAACCGTTGCCATCTATATCTGAAACCCACAAACACAGCATTATCTTTGTTTACCCTGGACTCTTTTATTCATCAAGGATCCAGCAACAAAACTAAGGTAACTTATTCTTCTTTTAATAGAACCAGATGATTGCTTTACACTCTTAGAACTACCAGTATGTACCTGAACTACCAGTATGTACCTGAACTACCAGTATGTACCTGAACTACCAGTATGTACCTG
>ENA-OREC01002596-OREC01002596.1-marine-metagenome-genome-assembly--contig:-NODE-2596-length-10055-cov-14.859691_pt1 | contig 10055 bp, 4 predicted proteins | sample MGYA00248626_ERZ508543 | MGnify/ENA primary metagenome ERZ508543 (study PRJEB26211, sample SAMN05518279) | marine metagenome | isolation source: Puget Sound, Washington, USA | host: Bankia setacea...
ATCTTAATACTTCCAATGACCGTGTTATCTCATATCTTAATACTTCCAATGACCGTGTTATCTCATATCTTAATACTTCCAATGACCGTGTTATCTCATATCTTAAATGGTATTATGTTATCAAGCCATTCATACATGATGCTTAGAGTCCTCGAAGACAGACTTTGTACCATGTTGTAGAGTTTAACTTATGATCTCAGCATGACCATTTCCCCCTCTTAGTGATTTTCATTGTTAGACCCATTTCACAATGTGCATTGGGAGGTATTGGTGCTTTTTTCACATGCATAGTAAATCCCATTTTAAAAGTGTAGTTTTCATTTTGGGTGAGTGTAAATGGTCATCACTGTTTTACCACCTAATCTTTTGTGATTACATTTTTTTCAGGAGGGAATGAGGCTGTACTATGTGTGCACCAATGCCCAGTGTGTTCACAGATGGACTGAGTGAATGTACTGCATAGGAATGGATAGATAAAAACAGACATTTTGACTAGATTGTAAAGGAATAAATGAGAAATTAGCCATTCTGCCAAGTCTCTTGTGTGTATCTAAAGGCCCTTAAGACATGTCTAAATAGCATCATTTGGCTTGGACTGTCACTAGAGAAGAGACTAAAAGCACAACAAACACTGGATTTAAGAGTAACAGTGGAATGAGTATTTTATAACATAATTCTAGTATAGTTCATGTTATAGGTATTTGATCAGTCAGATGTTTGGTAGAAGGTTTGTGAAGCTCAGTATATGGTGTTACTAGCTGTTGGCAGTGTTTGGTTATATGCTGCAAAAGTAAATGTTTTTTAAGTCAACAAGTTTTATTTAAGATCTGTTAACAACACTGATAGCCAAGTGTTATAGGGTTTGTGAGTACATTTAAGCCTTTATATTGTATGTTTTATCATGAATGTATATGTTCACCAATCTCATGTGTAGTTTCATCTTAAACATTGCATTTTTCAAATAAAGCATTGTGTTATTTCCATGACTTACTCCTCGTGTTTCAAATAGATTTTACACACAATCAGTAGCATGTCAAAGTTCAACAATATAACAACTCTTCAAGGCTCATTATTCCTCAGTAATTTTACTGGATGATAAATTGCTACCTGTGTTGATATTTTGGTTTACAAAGTGCTATATTGACTGTCTCAGAGGATGTGGATTTTATTGTATAGTTAAGCATTGGGCATTGAGCTGTGAAATCACATGTTATTTTAGAATACCTTGGAATAGGGCGGACCAGTTTTTACAACAGTTAAAATTACAAGAAACTACCAATGTCTACACTCAGGAATACCCTATAACACTGTCTTTGTTTGGAATAGGCCAAATGTCAAGGCTCAATGCTTGCTGTTCACCTATAACTGCGCAATTGTATACAGAAGCGTTCACATTGTGTTCAAATGTCTCATTGCTGACACACTATTGTTCACAGTACATGTACTATAGATGTGAAACTAGTGAGGAATTGTGGGCCTATAATGGTGACCAGCTGACAAAAGCCACATTGCTGGAGATCAACTCACAACAATGCTACTCCTGCATGTATTGAATTTCTCCTTAGTTTATACTAATTTATTTTAGTTCATTTGCAAAACAAGAAACTTTTGCTTATATAAATCATAATCGATGCGCTCCTGGAACCAACCAGTACTAAGCAATGAGGGTCAAGTTTCTTGCTCAAGGAAACGATTGGGAGCCTTTGATGAGGCACAAACTCACGACTGACAGGCATCCACCTATTCCCTATAGGGACAACTCTACATTTGAATCAGTGCTCTCCCTTTTGGGTTGGTATTTCTACAATATGTATATAGTAAAAATGTTTTCCTTTAATGTTAAGAACACCAATATATTTCCATGTTAACATATATAATTGCTTCAGTACTTTGTCAATCAGAATGCGCATGTCTACATAAAACAGTAAACATGGCAGTTTTCTTTGTTAAAAGTAATGAAAATACCTACCTAAAAGGGAGAGCACTCATGCAAATGTACAGAGTTGTCCCTATAACGAAGAGCGATTTACGAGTCAGATGCGCTACCCACCCATCTTATGAATCTGATAAATGACTACATGGAATGTTTGACACACCCACTGATATACCAAATATGTATGCAGGCTTGCACTTTGAGACTGACTGATCCACTGGTCTTTGTATGGCAGTAAGGCAATTCCCTCTTGTTTGAGGGACAACTCTGTACAAGTGCTCTCCCTTTTTGGTAGGTATTTTCATTACTTTAAACAAAGAAAACATGGAAGTATATTATTGTTCTTGACATCAAAGGAAAACATCATTTCAAACTTTTTACTATATGCACATTATATAAATACCTACCAAGAACGGAGCAAACTCTTACAAACTTAAATTTTCGAAAATGTTGAATCTCGATGGAAAAATGTTTCTCCAACACTAGACTCACACATGACCTTTGGCACAGGTTTGGGGAATAAACAAGAAACACAAACAATATGTTGTAAATGTAAATTTTCATTGACAAAGCCAACAGATGTTACAATAAAATGGATGAGTCACAATAGCATATGAACAAGTTTTTACTCAGCTATGCTTCTAGGACTGAGAACAAAAACACTGTAAATACTAGTTCTTCTTCATAGCACTTACACTATTCTTGTTGTTTAATCCTGGACTTGCAACATGCACACAACCAGGTTTCAATATAGCAGAAATCAATGTGTTACATTCATCCATAGTTCAAGATAGGTAATTATATTTAGCTATCAATGAGACATAAACAATAAAACATTGACCTAATAGGTAGCTAAAATAAAGCTTTACAACACACATAGCTTTTACAAAATGTCCATGTAGGCATGTGAACAAATTTCCTTATCAATAGGTACAGGATATTCTAGTTTCATTTCAAAAGGTGGAAGTATCCAAAGTTACTTGCTTAACAAAGGTAGTGGTAGGTCTTCTTGAAACAATTAATATTGTTCTAATATAAGATTTATCACTACCTTTGTGTCTAAAAAATGAATGGAATTTGACAATAAAAAAATGATGTGAATCTTTTATCAACTTTTACTAGCCCTTTGAACAGCTATGAACAAATATGATAATTAATGCTTATGCAATGAGTGATGGACAATTTAACCATTATCCATCCTGTCAAACAATACATGAGGAGTTTATCCGTATTTCTGGAGTAGCTGGAAAAAAACGATTGTAAAGATACACACTGTACAGTTAAAAAAACTACATGTAATACAAGTTCAAGCAAGAATTATGCTACAAAGTATGTCATGGATTGTTTGTGATGTGTTTTTTAAATATAACAGCAGGTTATTCAAAGGTGACCCCATTCCAACTAACACGCTATAAAACCAATCATTTTAATTCCACATTTCTTGACCAACTAATCTCATTTGTTTAAAATTTATCATAAACCTTTTTTGTTGACTTGGCTACTGATTTTACAAATATGGAGAAAGTCAAGACATTAAACATGAGTCAAATGAACTTAAGTTTGCAGAGGTGAAAACTACAAGGCTCGTTGAACTATTAGGAACTGTTTAAGATGCATGCGAGTGTGCTCTACAAGGCTCGTTGAACTATTAGGAACTGTTTAAGATGCATGCGTGTGTGCTGATGAAATGATGCACACTATTGCTTTACAAACTGTCATACAATCTAACCTATAAACCAAAAGAAGACTTTCAGAAAAAGATAAGAAAAGAAAGTGGGAAGGCAATATAAGTATCATCTATTATAGTAACTGACTACATGTGTGCACTATATTTGAACAAGAGTCCTAGGTTTATATGAAATATTGATATAAGCAATTCTCGAAATCTGTATCTTTACCACTCAATATCTTCAAATAAAACAAATGGACTTCAGATTGCGTTTAATTTTTTGTTGCAACACAAATGAAGAGATGTACACGAATGTTCTCACATGTGAACTATCAAGTTACAGTTGAATCAGTACAGACATTAAGAAAAACTATCACTTCCTTTGTAAACATTTAAGTACCAACATTCTCCAAATACTTTTAGAATTACCGGTACATAAAAGGAAACAATTAAGCTTTGAAATTGGTCAAAGTTGAATAAGTTGCACCAACTATAGGTATCCTCATGTTTCTCTAAACCAAGACTGTAAATCAAATATATTCACTATGTATAGGAAGTAGTAACACTATACTTGTAATATAAGAACTGTTACAGACAGAAACTAACTTTGCTATGTACATTTCTCAAAGTTTAAGAAGCGGCGTGGCGCAGTGGGTAGCGCGTCTGACTGGTGATCGGTGGATACCTGCCAGTCGTGAGTTCGAGCCCCATCAAAGGCTCACATTGTATCCTTGAGTAAGAAACTTTACTCTCATTGCTAAATACGGGTTGGTTCCAGGAACTGATTCGGGCGTGATTTACATAAGCAAAATTTGCTTGTTTCACAATCGAACTAAAATAATTTAGTATAAACTAAATTACTTGTTGGGTTTAACAATCACTTGACGTAAGGCTACATGGTCCTGATGTCTCACCCGATCATTTAAACAAAGAACAAGTCGTAGATCACCATGGAATCTTCACTAAGAGGTGAGGATTGGAACTTAATGAAAGCAAACTTTAGATTCTACTTTTACACTCTAGATATCACTTTATACTAGCCAACTATTCTTTACTGACATAGCAACTGTTGTTAACATCCCTTAGCAACCTTACAGCTGTCATTCTATAATCTACACTGGCTTTGTAACTGCGTATATATTATAACTGTTAAGTTATGACATGATCTGACAACATCTAAGCACATGATAGGCCATACATCTTCTGTGTGGCATAAGTTTATAGTTTACAAATTTTTCAAACACAATTTCACTAATACAATAAACAACCACAAGGCTCATTTCACCAAGTGACAAAAAAACTTGTGCAAAGATCCTATAAAGGGTCGAATTCAATACCATTCCATCTGCCTCTTTATTCAAAAGCACTTAGAATCGTATTGTATCCACACATTGATTCAATCCTACATACAATTCTTATGATATCAGCAAATTTTAACTATTCAAGAAGAAAACAAAAAACAACAGGTACACCAAGTTCCCAATAAGAGAAAAAACAGAGTTAAATACATAAAGCAACTAACGTCTACTATAGCAATATGCTTGAGTAATACGACTATACATTAACATCTAATATCAACGCTCTGGATACTAGCTTGTGATTCTAATATCAACGCTCTGGATACTAGCTTGTGATTCTAATATCAACGCTCTGGATACTAGCTTGTGATTCTAATTTTGAGGTTGCTACAAATGAAACAACTACCTTGCAATAAACAATATGTACAAGGATAGTGCTTGAAAACTTTTTCATTTGTAGCAGCTTTTAAAATTTGAAAAATATTTACCTCAAAATTAGAATCACAACCTTTAACATTGATTAATTTGATAGCATTGTTAAAACCCTTGTACAGAGCTTTAGACAGTAATATTTGGTATAAGTTTGAGGTAAAAGGCTTGAAAAATGCAAACTTGTGGTCCACTGATATTTGTCATCTATAAACATATTTCTTCCCTGTATTTCTCGACTAGACTACTTCAAACTCTTTAACACAGTCTGTTGCTATGATACAAAGACCTAGTAAACTTTACTTCAAAAACATAGCATTCGTAATCAAAAAAGTTGCCTAATCTATCCAAAAAGCAACAAGTATGCAAGAAACTATGACAGAAATAATCATAAAGACTACAACATTCTGTAAATCAACGCTACTTTAATGCATCATAGCTATTCATAGCTAAGATTTTTTTTAGATTTTTCTTAAAACAAACAAAAAGAGAGTACATCATCTGGCACATTATACTACAACTATAGAGAAACACAAGGCTCATACAACTAAGACTCTGATGGTGAAAACAAGCAATGAATGCGAAAGAGTTCTATCTGCATCTTTATTTAGAAGTACTTCGAACCCTTTTAACTTTAATCCCTTCATATATTCCCTCTTTTCGTTTGAGGGACAACTCTGTACATTTTCATGAGTGCTATCCCTTTTGGGTAGGTATTTCTACAATATGTATACATTTTTGTATAGTAAAAACATTTGAAATTGTGTTTTCCTTTAATGTTAAGGACAATAATATAGTTCCATGTTTACATAATATTAGACTTTCCTGTAACATATAGAAATGCTTCAGTGTTTTATCAATCGGGAATGCCCATGTCTACATAAAACAGTAAACATAGTAGTTTTCTTTGTTAAAAGTAATGAAAATACCTACAAATGTACAGCGTTGTCTCTATAATGAAAAGAGCGAATTTCATGGAGCTCATCGTGAAATGTATTGTACACATCACCATATCTTATTTACTTGTGATGGTTAAAACAATCAAAATTATACTAGTTCAGATTTCATTAAACATTATCTTCTACTACAGCCTTGAAACAGACCTTTGATTTACTTATACAGCCAAACATAAGTTAACAACATATTTCAAACATGATAACCAAATAAAAATGGAGGGGTGAATGCAAAACGGTTTTATCTGCTTCTTCATACAAATAGCACTTAGAACCCTTTTGCTTTCCCCCACCTCAAACTAGTTGTGATATATGCAGCTTATCAATGAAAGCATCAACACAGACGCTGGATTATAAAACATAGAGGATTAACGAAAACCTCTTCGAATACCTTTGCCTAATTGAAATCACACAGACATATAGATCAGAACATTGCAAGACAGGACATTGTGCGTCTACAGATTTCTAGGAATACAGTATCTATAAATAGTAAGTAAGTAACTAAATCAAACTCATACATTCTATTGAACCCTTGACAATACCATCAACAATGCATGTGTATTAATGGTAAACACTGACTACTAGCTCGACAAACGATTATATCACAGTATAACTCAGTTCTCAACCTGTCTCATACAAGCATTCACTACTTTTCACATTTCCGCCCCAAAAAATAATTCTGTAAGTAAGGGTTTTTCTTTCGCAGTTTCTCTGCGATACCAACAAGTCTTCGACAAAATGCTAGCTAAGAGTGAAAGATGACCATTATAAAAATGTGAGTTTTTGATTACAATGAAAATAAAACACACTTGGTCCAAGGATATACAAGTACACATATACCAATAGCTCTAGGACCAATAGAATGATTGAGAATCCTTTTGTAAAACATACTGACAATGTCCAGATTAATAACAATGAATTACAAGATAAGCGAGTTACCTTTCTATCTGGCTTTTTTCTCATCCCATAGCATACAGGACAGCCTTTCTCCCATCTTTCCAAACTAATGAAACATGTACATTGCTCGATACTGCATTTACTGACCGACACAATTTCTAACACAGGTGCAAACATCAGTTTTTGATATTTGCACTACAATGAAATATTCCAACTTTCAAGCAATTTTAAAATCCTTTGTGAACCAGTCTCACATTCATATCTGTACAACTAAGCTCAATTTTCAGTGACATGTGATTTACTGTGAATACTCGTCTAAACATCTTCAAATGACATTGAAAATACACAGTCGTCATAGTAACTCATGAAGCCTTAGATACATACCATATATCTTTGATAATTGCTGGGCTGGAGAAAATGAACCAATCAGCAGAGGTACAACTGGAAGCGTAAATATTGATTGAGCATTCACATCAGTGTTATGCTTGTGACAAGGGAGCTAACTCAAGCAATATCAAACATGTCTATATCAGTTTTTGTGAAGATTTTAATTCACCAATGCTTTGTTTTAAAGAGTTTCAAAGCTGACTGCAACATATTTGTTTAAAGGTTAAAACAATCATTGAAAGTGCAACTGTGTTTATATAAATGTTATTACAACTGGATTCAAATGGATAAGTTCTCGTTTTTCTAATAAAGTTCATAACGAAAATAATCAAATTTAACAGGAAAAAGAAAGGGCTAACAAACGAGTCTAAAAGGTCAAACTTGGTCCCATCATACCTGTATTCATTAACAAACAACAATATCCAACAGTACAGATAGTGTTCCCATAGCAACAGAGTAGGAGAAAAAACATCAGATAACAAGACTAGTAGATTTCAAAATGTTAAAACTAAAAAGAAAGCAAACAAAACAATTATCATTTATCAGGGCAAATCACTCTTTTTCATAACTTAAAAGCGGCATTATTCTCATACACCATGATACTCCTATTTCACAACACTGATCATTATTTACCATGAGTGCAAATTCAGAACTGTTTAACATTTTTTGAAACATTTGTTTAAGTGTGTCATTAAAGAACTAATATAGAATACAGGAGAACGTTTGCATAGTAGCAGAAAACTTTGAAAGAGCAGTCAAAATCTGTCTAAAGCAACCATATGTTTCCAAGCAAGACAAATATTACTCTGGCAGCTTTACTATAGGTCAAAGCTTGGTTGTAGGAATTGTATACTTTGTTCATAAATCAATTGTGAGTTGAAACATTTTCTAGTGCATTCCACTCAAATCTGTCCATTTTGTTCAACCAGCACTCAGGCAGAAGTGTGTTAGTCAAGGTAACTATAGGGCGCCATGGGTTTAGATTCCCATATAAAACTAGTACCAAAGATTAACACAGACGACTGCTTTGACAGATTCCGACTTTAGAGCGGTGAGGTTGTAGCAGAAAAAGGAGAGAACGTTTTGGTTTGTAGATATGTTCTGCTTGACTAGTTGTCTGGCTGTTGTCATGGGAACACTTGTCACACTGAGGTGCCTGCTTCATTTAAACTACTTTGTGAAGACGCCTGAAATGAAAGAGAGAGAAAAGTTTAGACATTTTTTTGTCCCTTTATAAACATGTTTTAAGCCATACGTTACAATGAAACTTGTCTAAATTAATGTAGTGCACAATAATTATGACTAATTGTGCCCTAATTTGTATCTATTTGGTCTGTCAAATGAAGCACAAGTTGATATGTCAACAAATATAAGTATATGTACAAGAAGTATATATTGTATATCACCTTGGAACCCTGGATGGTGAAAAACAACTTTATCCAAGAAACCAATCAATTCATGAAATTAGTTTAGAGCAATATTTACAATGAGAAAGTTTATCACGTGGATGATGCAGACAAGTTTCATTGTTCAACATTACTAGTGTTAACAGATTCAAGCAATAACTGTCAACACAACATCATTTGTATAAACATTATATAACATACACCGTGATACACTACATTCATGCAACTTAAACATTCATAATTATCTGCATTTTGTTGCAATATTATAATTTAATCATTAGTACCATACTTATAAACAAGTTTAAGTGCATATCTTTTACACAAAGTTATGTTTTTAAAGAGGGGATAGGATATCTTGTTGTACTACACATGTACAATTCCATGTTGACAATTCGTGCGCCAACAGTACATTCTTTCAAAGCAGACGTTTGGCATATAAGCTACATTTTGTCCACATGTTGAGCTAGATATTGTATATACTTCGGTTAATAGTTGAAGCCTGAGTGCTATGCCTTAATGAGTTGGCATTCTCCCCTTGCACCACTTGAAATCACAATACCATCCTGTGCATTTTTATAGATTGCATCATGATCGATCAAGAAATGAAATGGTGTGCACAAAGAAAACTAAAGTCAGCAAATAGAGTGTATTTTGAGAAGTGAATGCTAAATGATTCCATCAACCCTTTCACTTTCACTCCTCAAAACAAATTTCTGCAGTAAAATATAGTTCACTAAGTGCTAAATGAATCTATTTTGTGACTGAAGGTTTCGATAGGTGAATACAAGAGGGTTCTATCTGCTTCTTTATTCAATAGCACTTACAACCCTTTGACACCCACTACATGTACCTTGTTTGTTCATAATGACCTCAAATATCTTAAGACAGATAACTAATTAGAACCTTGATGGAAACAACGTCATGCTGTCTTAACTAGTAGTCACATAAGAGCAAGTTACTCAGTGTAATTATGCCCTCAAATTACAACAACAATCTCGTTACTCAGTGTAATTATGCCCTCAAATTACAACAACAATCTTGTTACTCAGTGTAATTATGCCCTCAAATTACAACAACAATCTT
>ENA-OREC01002597-OREC01002597.1-marine-metagenome-genome-assembly--contig:-NODE-2597-length-10055-cov-11.396873_pt1 | contig 10055 bp, 6 predicted proteins | sample MGYA00248626_ERZ508543 | MGnify/ENA primary metagenome ERZ508543 (study PRJEB26211, sample SAMN05518279) | marine metagenome | isolation source: Puget Sound, Washington, USA | host: Bankia setacea...
ATGTTTTCCTTTGTTTAATAAAATAAATAGTTTTCTTTTTACAGCTTGGCAATTTGCTATTTATGTTGTGTGTTTAAAGCGCTTCGCTGATTGGTTGAGAGGATACGGTTTTAACGGTAGTCATTATTATTTTTTGCTTAGATTTTTCTAAAAAAGTATTTCCTGTGTAAGTGTGTGTGTGTGTGTGTGTGTGTGTGGGGGGGGGGGGGTATAACAGAATTGTAAGCGCGAGTCCTCCTGAACTGATACTGATGAAGCTGTACACAGTTGCAGTTTACGACTTAAGGATGTTCATGAAGGAGCGTTCATCCGGTATGAACTATTTTAAGTAATGATAATTTAACTTATATATTATATTAGTGCTGGACGAGGGTATCAGTTTGTGAGTTGTCTAACAGTTCTAGTTTTGAATGCTGACACATGTTTAGTGTTTGTAAGCCTTTTTTCTAGGTTTCACAGGTTTGAGTAATTGTAAAAAGAAGTTTGGCGTCTACTTTTATAGTACGGTAAAATTGACCTGACATTCTGTAATACTATATGGTATATATTACTGAATTGTGAAATATGAGCCATCCGTTTATTATGCGATAGTAGATATTAGCCACGATCAGTATCTTCATATATGCTACACCACAAAACTGACTGTATCTGACCCTTAACTGAGTTATTTTTATTCAAGGTAAACATTTTTCTCACTTTACGCATTCAGCTCACCTTCAGATACATATAGCTGAAATGATTTATTTAATGTGCAATTACTGGAAATGATGCTTGCGTAGTAGAAACTTCATTAACTTATTACTTGACAAATCATACGACCTGATCATGGAATATCATAAAAAGTGCAAGCATTCATCAAAAACAGTATCTTTTCATCTTAACAAATACCATAGGTAATATTTAGGCACATCCTGGTGTTTGTTAATCGCCTCGTAATGTTGTTGTCGTGTCATTTGTGTCAAGTTAGAAAACAACACAGACTTGGGAAAGATTAAGTCAATTAAAACCATAATTAAAACCATGTAACAAAACGTATTATAAGCATATTTATGAACTTTGGCCTTTTCAATCATGAATGTTTAAAATACGGACAACTCGGAAAGCGGGGTGACAAAGGACAGACGTCTGCTCAGTTTACGAACCCACACAGCTCGTTCGAATGACTTGGTCTAAATCACGTTAGCATTCAGTTATGTCAAAGTACGAGCAATTCAAATACTACCAAACACTCCAAATCACGTTCGATTATATCCTGTCTCTTATCTTCCGTGTGTGGTTTTATGTCTTATAATAACTTCAGCCTGTGTTGGCCCCTTACTGATTATACCTTTTCATACATACAAGACCCGTGTATGCTTAGAGAGATTATGGATATCAGGGTGGTATTTAGGGGTATCAGAAGATGTTTACATGCTCCATTCAGTAGGCCGCCATATCTCCAAGCACAGCCGACTGTGGCACAACATTGATTGCCAAAAACGCATTTACGGTTTTACGTTCGTCGCACATTTAATACATTTGAATTATTATGTTGGAGTTTTTTCGTGCTTAAATATGATATATGACATGTTTTGATTACTAGTTTAGTTTATTAAGTTTGTGTTTTATTTTTTTTCTGCTGAAGTCTAGATAAGGCATGATTTAGGGGTCGAAATACAAACTCCCACACCGCGGGATATATTTTGGGATTATTTGTATTGTGTGCTTGAAGGAATCGTGACGCATTGCTGTTAAAGGGATATTTCGTATTCGTTTTGATTCACAAGAAGAAGTTTGATATTTATGTAACTTATAGCACTCATTTGACACGTCTGAGAGGAGAGTTGGTGACAGCTGGTGTATAGCTGTGTAGTTTCAACGTACTGTTGGATTTCAAGCAACTTAATTTCATATTTTCTTCATTGTCGTAATGGTGGATTCTACTTATTCGATGCAGTAACCAACCTCTTGTATGTTTGTGTTTATATTGGGTTATAATTTGGATTAAAGAAAACAGTTAATGCTTGATAAAACAACAAATGCAAAAACGCAATAGCGACAACATCAAAGCAAGTTATGTAACTTAGTGACATTTCAAACCAGTGTTGACGACGGACATCTGAAAGAAAGAGAAAGAACTACGGCAAGAATTTTAGGCAAAATCAAAACTGAATACATCATGGATTTCGATGATGAGCCTATCCCACCGGTTGATGGTTCACACCTCAAGAAAAACAACACAAAGAAAACTGTAGTGATTGACGACAACAAGGACATCAAGTTCATCAATGTTGAGTCTAGCAGGGCAAGACAAAAGAGACCGTTCTGTGAAAATATAAACCTGTACGAATGGCCTTGGCGGATTCTAACCGTGCTATTTTTGATTGGCTATCTGTTTCACGTGATAGCCTTCGGGACGCCATTTTGGATGATAACGTCAGAAAACAACGGAAATGACGTCACGAATGTTGGAATTTGGAGCGCCTGCACGACTATCAGTAATTGTACAATGCCGAATGGAGAAGCTGGTAATCAAATGTTTTTTGCAGTTTAATTAGTATGTTCACACGTTAAACAAAGTGGTTTATAAAACAATCTTTTTATAAATAATTTAGTGAAGATTTGAAGGATAATACGTCGCTGAAATGTGTTTAGATGATATAAAACAATGAAGAGCTGTCACTGTTTCAAGCATATTGATCTAAAATGTATAACGCACCAGACATCTCAATAATTATCAAATACGTTACAATTAAGGTTCCACTCGAAAAGAAATAAAGTAGTGTGAGCCCGAACCTATAACAGATGTATAATTTTCTCTTATTGGTAAACAATTATTATTATATAGGTAAACACATAAACACCAGCACACTTATTACACTTTCTGGATTATAGCAGTTGATATTTTCAGAAACTGGTCGTGACATTGTAGCAATTGGTCACCAGGGTGTAATCTGTTCTAGTACATCTTAGAGAAATATGTTTACATCAATGGAAATATGTCTAGTTGATAAACACCATATAAGCGAGCACAGAAGACATTGTCTGTATACATGTGATTGATTTAACAATTATTACTGTCAAGCTAACCAGACGTTTCAAATTCAAATACTATTTCAGAGAATTCTTTTCGAGAGAATTTTGATGTAAAGTTTTAAATATACCAAACACAACGCACAAACAATTTAACTTTAATGTGAATATTGAACATAGATGATAATTGACGGCTTATATGTGTCTTAATTTAAACAAAATTATATCTAAAGCTGCTCTATCTTAGTTGGTCTTAAATAGAGTTTTATTGGCTTATGTTGTGTGAGTCCATACAATGTAGCTACAGATCTAAGACTATGCACATTACAGCGAAACACCACAGAGTGAAAGCCACCATCAACGGGTTTGACATGAATTATTCAAGGTTTTATCATCTAAAAGCCATTATCATTTTATTTTGTTTTCTTCTTTGATAGAGGGCGCTTACTTGACATACATGCAAACCACTTAAATTCCCTCAGTGTTAATTTATATTTATTTAGTTAAGTTCGATTGAGAAATCAAACCGAGTCCGTTTCTCTGAAAAAAAGTTTTTCTTCAAGGAAATAACACTAATGTTCGAACTCATACATCACAGGTATCGGCTGAATACGAGTCAGACGCTCCGACTCCGACAATGACAGTAAAAAGATGTTGCCCCCCCACCCCCCCCACCCCAACTATTGTTTTCCAATATGAATACAATCGGATTGAAAATAAGTATTGAATACACACGTATTACCAATTTTGAAATAGTTTATAAGACTGGACCGTATCTTTTCAGACTGTCAGAACACAGTACGTGCCTTTGGTGGGATTGCTCTTCTGTGTGGACTCGTTAATATCATCCTGCTTGGCTTTCAGATGAAATCTATTGAGAGTAGAAGTTGCCTAAACAGAGCTATTGCATCCAATTGTTTCCTTGCAGGTTGGTTAACTGGGAGTTTGATATATAACGGATAACACTATGTTCAGTGAAAGATTGAGTTATATTTCACCGAGTGATGATCAAATTTAGTGACCGTATCAATGTGGTCATTATCACTGAACTATAGTACATTATGTAACTGAAAATGTATTTAATTTTTTATGCCATTTAATCATACACACGTTTATTTAAAATACTGTTATTTGCAACTCAAACAGTGTAATTTCGGTTTTAATTTGCGCGTGGCATTTATTTGTTTACAACATTATATTAAACGTTGGAACATAGGACTTCCGTTTGTCAACATAAAGTATTATAAGATCGTTTTTTGTGCTCTCAATAGTATCCTCCCTCATAATAAAATTCACTGTTTTTCTTTTAGTAAATGCGACACTTTTTTATATGAAAGCATGACATGGATGTTCCGGTAACCATACTTGTTTCCTAAAATATAATCATTATTCTATTTTTAGCACTCAGTATCCAGATTTCGTCTTCTATCTTCTGGCGAACAGACGCTTGTTCCTACTGTGACGACACTTCTGCTACAACAATCCGGTGGGCGTGGTCACTGGCCCTATCACTGACGTCACTAATCGTCATGGTTGGGACAGGGTTGTCGTTCTTAGCGATAGAGATGATAATGATTTCTAGAAAGAAAGGAGCAGACGGTGCTTGGAATGGACGCGGTTTTTATATCACGTAAACTGATGAGACGGGACCAAACATGTAATCTGGGCTATATCAAATACAAATATATGATTATCAGTTCGGAGTTTAAAACCTCTAAACTAGTAACAGTTAAAACAGAAAAAGACCGCCTCTCCAAGAACAATACATTATGTTTGCTTATTTTGTTAAAGTTATGACTTCATGTTTCCTTTAAAGACATTTTCGGCAGTTTTCTTTGCGCATCCTGTTGCGCAGGTGTTCCGTTGCCTCAAAACCCAGGGTTGCGGGTTCGAATCCCACGCGAGACTTAACTTTGTTTTTCTATTTTTTAAAAATCATATGAACAGTTGTTAAAAATGATGAAATGAACATAGTTAAGGCTTCTTGACCACTGTTTGTTGAAAAAATAGCAACTTCACTTGATTTGGCTGATTTTAGGCAACTCATTTTGTAGTTGAGGCTTTCTACATTAACTCATATTGAATACAGAATAAAAATTAGTAAGGTGACATATTTGTTTTGGCGTTTTTTCCAGATTAACGATATGTATACCTTTCTTCTTAAGAAAAATATCAACTTTCTGTCGAATATATTTTTTCAAAATTTGTAAGATGTACAACTTTGATCAATATTTTTGGCTCGAAATCACGAGCACTTAGACAACAAAACAGGCAATCATTTTTTTCATCAACTAGTTGTGAACATTTTGTGTGAACATTGTTGTGCAGTGACATCCATTAATGTAGAAAACTTACAGACCTAGCATTTCAGTGTTGTGTTTCAACTTAACGTCTAGATAAGTGAGAATATGAAAATATCCAAATAAAGACCACATTGTTGACAAAGGTGGGCGTGTTCAACCTCATTTTAAGTTAAAACACAAGCACGAGGACCTACTGTTTTTATTAGATTGTTGAATTCAACATTAAATTTCCTGCAATATATGTAAATATAAAAGAAATCGATCGAAAATAAAAACAATGTAGAAAACGTCTTTAAACAGAACCATCCGAAAAGAAAACCACTTTTGTGATAGGTTCACATAATTCAAAAAATATAAATGCTGTATGGATTACATAGTAAGAGATCGTCTACTTTTGAAGTTGAACTGTGGTATCTACAAATGCAACTTAATCGTGACCAATCTCCGATGAAGAGTTGAGTTGTCAATCTCTGCTAATGTCTCAAATAACAGTTGATTTTTGGCAGGAAGTTCAACAAAACGATAGAAGAAAATCAAAAGGATCGCCCATCTTCTCAAAAAATACCTAAAATATGCATTAGGCAGTCCCTAAACACGAGGTTTTTGTCATTATCCTTAAAAATTATGATCACTGTTCATTCTATCGGATGAATATATATAAATATATATATATATATATCAAATTACTTAGAATAGGTACATAGCAATAAAGTCCCTATATATATTGCCGATATCAAACAGTATTTTCACCTCAAATAATAATATTAATTTTTATGTAAGAACTACAGATATATAGAAAATTAGCCTCTTAAAAGCAAACTCCATAACGTAAGTGTGTTTAACAAGAATCTTGTAAAACCGTGAGACGTTGGCAGAGATCTATACACAAGTCAGGGGAGATCACTGCGTTGGAGATTGAATCGTTACGTGAATTATCTTCAAATCTAAGCATGCATTATTAATTATAAAACAAGTAGCCATTTCATTAAACTGTCCAAAGACCGTTAGTTGATCTAAGTATAGTAAACTGACAAATGACAACACTGGAAGCCGTTTCATTGGAATGTGTCCATGCACTTAAGTATGATAAACTGACCAATTGTTGGTAGAAGTGGAGGCCGTTTCATTAGTGTTCCGGGACGTGTATCTCACTTTAGTTTGATACACAGTTATATAGTAAAACAGAATACCATATGTTGAACGGACATTGCAGCTAAGCACCCTGGAAAAAACTGAACATTTTCGGTAATTCGTTGGCGGAAATTTAATTAAAATAGATAGAATAATGCTCGTTTCGTGTACATTTCACGAGGTATGGATTAACCGTCATGCAATGTTCTTTTGGAGTCAACGCTTATAATGCGCAAGACAAAATATTTGGTTTGCTGCTTTAAGATAAGGTTGACCTTTGAATCATGGATTGTGAGCATGTAAGAACGTTGTCAAGAGGATACAGTTTCAGTTTCAATGACATGACATTCCATTCCAAGCACCCATAGTTTTGTGTAACTCAAATTATTCGGAAATAACAGAGTTTAAGATTGTTTTCTATATCTAGCAGCGGCCTCTGTATTAATGTCTATGTAATAAAGTGTAACTAGTTTGTTTTTTCTACACTTTATTATAACCAATGTTATGACCAATACATGTTCTTCCTGTAAATAACAATATGCTGGAAGAGTGACTGTCCCCCTGCTGTATCTATAACAGTTCATTGTTGTGTGATGTATTTGTATTCTTCTTGTTATTGTTTTATTATGTTTTCCTCTGGAATAAAACAGATGGTAGTGTCGTTGCCTTGTACTTATAGTATATATTATGATTATGCTACCAATTAGCTTAGTATTTGAGTTAAAGCCCTAAACCTTTAAATTATATGACCAAACTATTAGCGGTAGGGTTAGTTTACTCGAATTCGTTGCTGGAACCAACAAGTGCTGTAGAATGAACGTAAAATATCTTGCTTATGAAAATGGACGCAGTTATAGCTCTCGTATGACATGCAGCCACCGATATCTCGTGACGGCATCTAATGAAACCTTGATTTTCTACTTGCGTCAAATGACTAATGTAGGCTATATTCGAACCTGTTTTTTTACATCATAGTGTTCGTTACTCTTGGGTCCATATCTTAAAAAAACAATCAGTAGGATTTTTTATGTGTACCAAGTTTCATGATTTTACCAATAAATGATCCTTAACAGTCCTACTACGGGTCGTGGGCCGCGCGGAAGATGATCTGCGTGTAATTTACAAAGAATTCAGAATACTATTAATTGGAATCAACGGTAAAAATGCGGTACGTATATGGGCTGTGTGACATATGATTGTAATAGGAAATAGGACACGGGTTCCAAAATGTTCATGAAATTCATGCGAGTCTGAGATGGCAAATGCATTCATTGAAAGTGGATGTTGAGCTAAATTGATTTGAGACAGTTCGTTGAGTACAGCTCCCGGTGAACAGGAACAAATGTAGCAGGTGAACAACTTGGCTCGACCGGGGCCTTTCGTTGACCGTGCGAACACTCTACCACTGAGCTACCAAGCCACCCGGTCATCTCATCAACAAATTTTCACCTTAAACCTACCCCGGTTACACACTTCCCCTAATTTCCTGTGGGGAAATCCACGAATTTCCTATATTCTTCCACGAAGAACATACAGACATAACCACCTCTCCACAGTCGGTTATTTATGTTAGGAGTCAAGTGTATCAACACTATTCGTAGGATATTGTACGGTCACGTGGCAGGAATGGTGAGATGTGATTGGCCGTTTACAGTTGGGTATATAATAATTATAGGTTATTATACAGTTGACTGTACAATACCGAAATATATTTGGACAAGTGCCCAGATGACTACCATATTGGACGAGCCGATATGTGTACATATGTGCTTTGTGAACATTGCTGTCAATCTACTGCAAACACACACACATGTCGTGTTTAAGCTATTATTGTTAAGTAGACATTTTGAAAGCTGTTTTCCAACCAAGAATACAAGGTTTCGACCAGTTATTGAGTGCGTTGGTAATTTCCTTATCTGCATGTGAGAAAGTTGTGATATAAGACATAATCAGGAAGTTCTGCAGATGAAAAAAATACGCTTTATAAAGTTATACGGTTAATCATTTACCCAACTGCATGTTAATTACATTTTAAAGAGAATGTTATAAGATCTGCAAGAATAGGCGTTGACTGTTTGTTTGTTAAAGTCAGCATTTAATTTAAAAAGTTTGTAAATTTGAAACGAGTGTCGGTAAACAACCCACTCAGAATATAAAGCATTATTTTTTTAGATGGCGTGGAAAGTGATAAAAGCCGTGCAGAATAGATTAACATTTCAATTGGGCAAAAAAGCAGTTTTGACACACACACGGCTAACATGGCTGCAACAATTCGCTTGAATATATATTTACACTTATTTCTTTTTAATGTAGTAATCGGAATAAACAATGTGCCGAAAGCCTGCAGCCTTAATTCCGATACAACAATGGAGTGTTTTAACCATATACCTGACAGTATTCCAGATGGCATTGTTAAGGTTGTACTAAAGGACTTCCCAACGGGGATAACAGTAACTACCGATATGTTTACTGGAGAGGGATGGAACAACGTTTTATCACTATCGATGGATCGACAATCTGAAACGGAAACAATCAGGTTAGATGAAAATTGCTTTCGAAAACTGACACATCTGGAAGAACTTCGTATTCATATTGCGGCCATTGGCGTTCATATTGGCGCATTTAAGGGTATACATGGAGTAAAAGTGATTGATCTTACCAATGCAACACGACTTACATACGGTGAATTGAACTTCGCAATTTTGGCAGACGGCGTTCTTCCAAATCTTGAACAATTAATTCTGAGTCGATCAGGCTACGTGAACGGTTTACGATTTGATGAAGACTTTTGGAAGCAGATTGAGAACCGACCAATATGGTATTTGGATATGAGTTACACACAGGCGACTGTGATAAATTTAACATCCATGTTAAATCGCTGTAAGCAGATACGTCAGATTAATGCTCGAGGTCTATATCCACAAACAATCAGTTGGGATGGCGTATATAAACCTCTGTGTAACGTTGAAATCATGGACTTGAGTTATGTGTACGTTCTATCGTTTATGTTTTGTAGCATACCGCTGGTTTCTGACATATATGACCTACACATTAACCTAAGTCATTTTTCACCAATAGTAAATGTGCGCGAGCTTATCATGAACAGCATGTGTGCGGCCATTAAAGGACCGATGCATTATATAAAAAATATAAGGAACATTAGTTTTGATTCACAATATTCATGGAAATTGAAGTCGTTGTCACTCGATAATAACCGTATCGCATATGTTGATGTGGAAATTGTGTGCCAACACCCCATGCTCGAATCTCTTTCACTATCTGGTAATATGCTAGAGTACATTAATCCGGCATTGATGCATTGTGTATCCACACTGACCAGTTTAGATGTCTCAGGGAACAGGTTTGATTTAATGAGCACTCGAAATTCAAGTCATTTCGAAATAATTTTGGCGCCTTTGATCAGCATCGCACGAAATGGACTGACAACTTTACCAGACACATTCTTTTCTAACACCTCATACCTTGAGATAATGGACCTTTCTGGAAACGCATTGGAACAGGTTAGTTTCGAGTTATCGCATCTTGAACGTTTGAGGATACTAAACATTTCTTACAATGCAATCAGTAGATTTAATGGAGTTACAATGG
>ENA-OREC01002598-OREC01002598.1-marine-metagenome-genome-assembly--contig:-NODE-2598-length-10054-cov-15.195049_pt1 | contig 10054 bp, 3 predicted proteins | sample MGYA00248626_ERZ508543 | MGnify/ENA primary metagenome ERZ508543 (study PRJEB26211, sample SAMN05518279) | marine metagenome | isolation source: Puget Sound, Washington, USA | host: Bankia setacea...
TGAAATATGTATAATTTTGCATGAAATATATTGGATTAAATCTAAGCCGGATTAAAGTATTATGAAATTGGGCCCTGATACAGTAGCTATAGTCGTAACAAGTTACACGAGCATACATTAACCATTAAATCCAAACAGACTTTCTTAGAAATAAAGGCAATATATTACTTTTCCTTTTTAGTACCCAATCTGGCATATAAGTTTCTTTTATAATAATTTCTCCCTTGCATATTTACTTAGCATTAACAATTTATGCTGCCTTCTATTAAGTATAGCTTACATGTACCAAGCAGCTACAGTAGCCTTGTGTGCTTCTCTTAACAACTATGCATGGTGCCAGGATGGAGTGCATATAGGGGTGTCAGAAAGGGGTGTTTGAAAGGCATGGCATTCACAAGAATTAGTGTGTGGTAAGTCTGCTTGTTATCATCATCTTGTATTCAAAGTCTTCAAAAAAAGGAGATTGTTGGTTTAATTTTAAGCAAATATTGTCATACAAATACATTAAAGGTGCATCAAAACATGCAAAGAAAGTCTTTGGTTACTATTTGGGGAAAAAACCTTTAAAGGAAGGCAGGAACAAATGCACTTAATTACATTACCCACAAAGTCATGAAAACAAAACTCTTTAAACAGACTGAATACATGTGCCATTCAGTATTACTTGCATAAACAGAAAATTCATCTTCAGACAGACTTGACAAATCTGTGCAGCGAATCCCATGTATTATGAACATAAATGAAAACTGGTCTAATTGTGGTGGTCTGAAAGCGCAGGTTATGATCAACAGCAGAGTAGGAAGTAGAAATTTTGAATAAATGTGATAAAAGCGCGTTGACAACTATAGTGACAAAAAGTGAATATTCAACATTGAACAGCCACTGCTGGAAAGTGTATGTAAGTCAAAAGATTGTATGTAAGACAAAATAGCGTATATAAGTCTAGAAAGTGTAGTTTGAAGACTTTGGTACTGTTAATTGTGAAATATACTTTGCAAATAAAACTGTGTTGTTATATTTCATATCAAAAAGTTATTCATACTGTTAGTACAATTAGATGGTAAAAGGCACTGAGGTTTTGATACATGTTTGAAAAGGCGCATATTAGTCAATAAAATATATGTTATGTTTCATGTAATACACAAACATATATATTGTATATCCATTCAAAACTTGAGACAATAGTTTAATAACAGACATAAATTACAATCTTTTTGGACATTCGATCAGACATACTGGAATTCAAGATGTCAGCATGTAATATAAATAAATATCAACCAGTGATACAAATTACAAAGGAAACCAAAATAAACGCAACAAAACTAAAGCTAAACTGAGTTCCTTCAAAATGCATCAAACATAATCAAATAAGGTAAGTTTTTAATTGTAACTTTAAGGACTTCATGGTTATGCTAGTTATAACGCAGATTGATTGTATAATTAAACTAACTTGGAGTGAGAAGAATGTTTTAACATTAGAACTGGCAAGTAATAAAACAAGTGCTCATGATTTTTAAAACAAGAATTAAAACCCTCAGTACAAATGATTAGGTCTATTTGGATATTTATATCTGATTATTCTATACTTTGGTGGACATGACATTTCCATAGTTTCTATCAAAGACAATCTTGGGGCGAATTTTGTGGCTTTCAACAGACCAACTAAATGTGCACAGTGCATAATTCTTAAAAACATTTCAATTGTAGCTTAGCTGAATTACACAATCAGTGAAAATTGGTGCCCCACAAATATAAATGATTTAACAGTATTTGTAACCATAGAAACCTTAAGCCTCGGTAGATTTCATAAAGAATGAGGTGACATGAAAATTACCCAAATTATCATGAATCAAGTTCATTCTGGCAATGAGATGTTGACAAGGTAATGTTCCCATGAGAAAGTATCACAGTTCATGCAATGAAACAGACAGATAAACGACCCAAATCTATTTACAGTGTACATTCATACATAACAAATCTCTATATATATACACACAAGGAGTGCATTAAAACGATTCAACAAACAATTTAGGCTAGTTACACCAATTTAACTCTTCATAGTAAATTGATGAAACTGTTATCCATGTTTATAAACATTATCATGGGTGTAATTCATGTACTGACTATCTGTTGATATCAGCTCATTGTATGATGCATTGATAGTCAGCTATAATGAACAAATGTTAAACTAAACTAATGTTTGTATGCAGGACTCTACAAGTTAAATGACCAGTATAACTATTCTACAATAATTTCCCTCATATTCCCCACAAACATAACATGTTCCAACTGCTGTGTACATGTACGTAAAATAGACAGGATTATTTTCATATTTCAAAACAATAGCTAGATTTTTATTAAAACACACACAAAAAAACGCTTTGAGTTAGTTATATTCTAGCTACCATTGACAATTTGCCCAGGTGTCCAATTGTAAACACACTGACACAACTAATGTTAATTCTACAAGTGATTTTTTTACATTTCACATTTGTTTACCGTAAATCTCTAGTGATATACATGTGTCTATGACAGATTCAATAAATACGTTTGCTATGATATATTCTGCAAGTACAAATAGTGATTACATGATATCCCACACGATATTCACGATAGCTAACAAATGGCTCTGTGAGCTCCTTTTATCATTTATACACAGACTTAAAAATCGTTTGAGTACAAATTATTTATTTTTATATTATTATATATATATCAACACCAGTAAATCACTATTTAACTGAGATTCCTTATATGATTACCTTAATAACAGTCTGAATATAGCAAACTCCATTTCTATAATAATCTAAATTGTAACACTTCACCCGTTAGTTTCATCTATAAACAAGAATATAAAACTTCTGCAATAAGATACACATGTAACTGTAGGATGGTAACGCTTTCTCAGACCACATTTATAGGTATTTGCACATTCTCTTAATTCACTCATATACATAAATAAATGTATAATAAATAAACTAATTTGCAATGTTGCATTGTTAAAATTCAATACATGGACTTACATTTGAATCAATATCTTGCCTAATGTCAAAGCAGAAAAGTAATTTAATTCATACTCTGTAGCAGTATGTGTTCATTAACAATGGTTAACATCGCAAACATCCGTGCCAACGAGCATGATTAATATATACTTGTTTCGTTATCATTTTAAAATAAATAGTTTGAATATAAAAAGTATAAGTATAATAAGTATTTAATGAATCATACCAAAAAAATCTCATATCAATACAATCTTTGAGAACAATAGTAATTATATGATTACACAAATGGAAGATTATACATGCACCAGTATATGGTAAATGAGTGTGTGGTCAGTTGTAGCGAGTTGATTGTACAAACAGGTGAACGTATCATTATACTGTCATAAATATACCTATATCATCAACATACATAACAACATGGGTACAACAGGGATACCGTTTTACTATTTGGATTAATAAAACTGTCCCTATTTCAACAATCTATAATACTCTACATAGCAGTCGCAAAACTTTAATTTATACGTTGGCAGAGTTTTTCTCTGGGACTTCTCTAGCTTTCTTCATCTGTCTCGCTCTCTGGTTTGCATAGATTCTCAAAAACAAAGCAGCAAACACTACAAGCACACCAAGTATGCCTACAAATGTCAATGGATGACCAAATATAACACATGATAACATGATAGCAAAAGCTTGTCTCAATGTCATGATAATGGTGAAGGTGACTGCTCCGAATTTCTCTATGGTATAAAATATAAACAACTGTCCGCATGCCGAACACAGACTGAGTACGATAGCATGCATTACAAACGTGGGATACTCAAACATAAATGCGATACACTCGACAAAGCCTCCTTGTTCTATGAGAGAGACACTGGTGAGTAGGCAGGAGAACATGTTTACACCAGCCATCATCTGTATGGACGACATCTTGTACTGCTTGAACAGTTCACCCTGCCAGTTAGAGGTGAAGCTGTCAAACGCCATGTACCCCACTAACATAATCATGCCAGCTACAGTCGTCGTCCTCTCACTGTTTCTTGTCACATCACCACTTGTCAGCAGAAACAGTCCAACACCGAGAGAAATCATGAGTGCTGTTAAATACTCATGGTACTCGTATGTTTTACGTGACACAATTTTCCCCATCAACATCACAGGTATAACTTTGGATGCCTTGGCCAGCACTTGTGTGGGAAAACTGACAAACTTGAGAGCTTCGTATTGAAACCAGCTGCTCATGATGTTAGATAGGGAGCTGTAAGAGTATTTATACAAGGGAGCAGTGTGGGGTGGCTGGGACTTCATAAACAGTACTGTGATACCAATAAAGAAAGCCAGAATTCTGTTGATAAATACAAGAAACTGGGAATTCTTAAAGAAAGCTCCATCGCCATATTCAAAGGTCATAATCCTCTCTTGTAGAAGACCCCATGTTAGGTAGGAACATTGAAGCCCAATGAAACAGAAGACGAGAATTCCTGCACTCTTTCCCAAGCCAGAGTCTGACTTTCCGTTGCCACCACTACCGCTGCCGGTGTTGTCTGGCAGATGATCATGTTCCTTTCCAAACACACAGAGCTTGGCTAGCTGCTGGAAAAACCCGGGACCTGAAATAGTACAATTGACATCACAATAACTGATCTACTTCCTTTTAATGGAGAACACAGATGTTGCAGTCTTTTCTTTCAACAAAACTCAACATCAGGAAGACTGACTTTTGGGAACCCATGTTTGCAATACACACAGTAAATGAAGAAAAAATAGGTCAAACAAAAGATTGACTTTCTGGATGGCTTGAGTCAATATTGAAGTTTTAACCTAAGAAAAACAATACAACTTTGTCAAAAGGTAAGAACAGTATACTCGCTATTGCTGTTTACTACATGTGTGTATACTACAGCTTTTAAATGGCCTAATGTGTACAGGCTACATATTAATTTGTCAGATGATGCAATTTTTCAACTGAACCTTCCACTCATTATCTAACTGAGAGAGAAATAAAGTTGTGTAATACGTGAAACTATTATTGCTTGTCCAAACGTTACATACATTTATCAGCAAAGAACAATTACATTGATATACAGCCTTGGGGCAAGTAAAAAATAATTAAATGACAACTATGAGCATGTCAGTCCATTGCGCCCTACAAGATGTAAAACTATTTGTTGAAACATTTACATGATCTGTCAGATAACTCATTACTCATCCTATAAAAGTTGTTTAGTTTTTTGCAGTATTTATTTATGTTCAGTCTTATCTATTCCAGATAATTTTTTCTCTCACTACTTAAAAAACAACTCATCATTTCAGTTCTACATGAGAGACACCAGTATGTAAGCCATGACAGGTAAAATCTGAGTCAGTCTAGTAAAAAGAATGGAAATTTCAGAAAGTAAAAGAAATGTTCGTTTTCGGTCATGTAAAAGTATTAGTCTATCGCGATCTTTATCATACAGTCTTGTTACTCAGAATATGTTTGGCATGAATCAAGTTTCAAAGCAGTGATATATAGTTAGTCTAGAAAAGAAAATTAAGTGGTTGACCCTGGCTTTAATTTCTGACCATCATCTTTCACATGAGCTTTGACAGAAAATGGGATGGCCATGCAACAGCTGCTGTAACATTTAGTTCACTGAGTAGTGTATAGTTACAACATCAATTTGCACAGTTTATAAAAGATATGATTAATGATTCTAACTGAATTTGCCAACAATGGCTATAACTCTGTGACCTCAAGGCCTACTGCTCAACACTTTTATGGTCTATTTGATTTGTTTTGAGTAAACTCTTAGTTAACACAAGTGCGTTAATTACACTGACCTGCAGTTTCATCATATCTGACTTTTCTCATATAGCGTATCAAGAGGTAGCCAGGTACAAAGATGGTAGCATAGCCGAGTACATTACAGGCCAGTCGTATAAACCAGATGTCCATGAGGCTCTCTTCCTGTCCATCAGCCATGTTGGACTCTTTGCCGAGGAGACGAGGAACTAGAAGGTTAACAATGAACAATCCCACACCACACAAGCCAGCTCGTATCAGTATACTGAAATAAACAAAAACACATATAAACAGCCTGCTATAGTAAGATAACAGTGTAGTAATGTTCAATGGTTGAGAAGTGTACAGTCCACACCTACGCAGTAAACATGTAGGCCATTTTGCAGGTCAGATATTAACATGGGAGAAAGTTGATAAGGAATATCAACATCCAGGCATAAAATTCACTCAAAACAACATTTTGGACACCCAAAATCAAAACCTAGGATGGTCCATAGATTTCCAAAATGCGTGACATACAACAAAATGTCACCCCTTCTACATGCTGCTGGGTTTAATTTTAACAACTTTCTGCTCTGGAATGTGTCAAACAAACTCATTATGGGACCTAGTAGCCCCTGGCAGTCAGATGGTCTGATTATTTGTTAACAATAACCTACCAGTTAATGCTGCTACATGTATGGGCCAAAATAGCATAATTAACAAGCCTTTTTATTAAGCAGACTTTAATACAGGACAGAAAGAGACATCATTCAGAGGCTTTAACTAATACTGTTACCATTAACTTGCATACACCTTAAAATAACCAATTATTTTAAACGTCATATTTAAAATTGAGAAAATCCTACGGTTCGCTTTTGGATATCGTATAAAACTGGGGGTTTTCTTGAACAGGTAAAGGTCATGAGAAGGCCAAAAATGGTGTTGATTACAAATGAAAATGGAAAACATTTAATAGTTATCAAGGACAAACTACATGTATAATGCGACTTTTAACATTATTGTTGATGAAACAACCATTATGATGTCAGAATTATGCAATAACTTGACTCTTTCTCCAGTCAACCTTAAAGATGATGAACATACTAGAGTATCGATGAAGTCTTTCTTTGTTAAGATAAGAAGTTGGTCAACTACATGTATGCTGATCTGTACACTTAAAGTTCAACCAAGGTAAGCTAATTGTTCCGTACTATTTTTATTACAGTTTAAACAGTCTACAGATATGGTATTTGTCTACTCTGGTTACCAGTCACTAGTTGTAAATAAGCCACAGTATGTTCTACTCCACACACAGACCCTTATCAGGTAACATAGTACACTTTGCTGACCGTAATAAAAGAAGCAAATAAAGGAAGCACTTAAGTATACAAGACTGTGTTCATATAGAATAAAAGTTAAGAAGATAACCGAGTGCTTTGTTTAAATGTAGCAGAAAGTGTCATACCCAAAATGTCAAAGATTAACAGAAGAGTAAATGTTAATGCAAGCATTTACTTATTTCCATTAAATGTTTAATACATAGTATCCTTTTTCTAGAACAAAACCAAACGAAAGGCATAATTATCTATAAAAAAACTTGGTTAAGAAGAAAAACAGATTACACACAAAAAAGCAGAATATCTAAAAACCAGTAAACCAAACATAAATCCATGTACAAATACACCCTGAAAGCCCAAACTGTAGCGATTGACATGAAATATTAATATATAATCTGAAAGGTAAATGATCTGAAGCATGTAAAATGTATAGCACAGGCTATAGATAAATGTCTACTTGTATCTAATAATCTGCAGTCAAAACCCAGACTGGTATCATTTCACAGGGCAATACCATTCTGCGCAAATCATATACTTAGAATTCAGAGCATCATATTGGCAGACATCAGATGAAAGCCTTATAAACCGACCATATTCAAATACTATTCACAGAATTTAATGTCGCAAATCTCTTAAATAAACTTGTATGTAAATCACTTAAAGTATTTGATTTTTTTTAATCGACCAATGAAAAGCATATGAGCTGTCCCTGCATAAAAAAGATTATATCTAACTACAAGTATGGTCCTGAAGAGTTGGGAAGTTAAGTTGGTTAGGATGTTAACAAACTAATACAGAAATGAGAGCTAGATTTATTGATCAAGTGCTAAGTCATTTAATTTTACATTAGCCACATGATTTACGATGACACTGACTTTATGGTACATTAAGTTTCCCCTGTTTTACAGATTAACAATTACTACATTTGCTGGCCAGGTATGTTCATGTCAAGCTCATATTCAACAGCACAATGTATGATTAAAAGGTATGCAGATGATTCATTCAAAGGTAAAAAGATACATTTATAAGTGTTCTAGTGTACCAGATATTAATATATACACAAAGCATTAGAGAGTACTTCCAGACTCAGCCAAGGCAAAAAAACAAATCAATAACATTAATAAAACCAGTCTGATATGACAAGTACATGTAATGCTAAATCTTTCATTGTAAATTCTCATTTTGATGAAACATAGTTGATGTAGGTCCCATATTTATAATGTAGTGTACAAAGTTTTATAGTTACAGGTAAATTATCTCCAAATTCAACGCTAACACTGTTGAGAACCCAGTGAAGGCCAATAGTACTTCCTTTATGATTAACTCACACAACAATAAAGAGAAAATATATATAAAAAAAACTATTTAACTAACCCAATACTCGTATATGTACACAGTTTAGTCCTCATAACGACCATTTTAAACTTCAAGACCTAAACACTGTACATGTAGTGTGCACATATATCAGTTCTTCATTGAATAAAAAACACACATAAAAGTACACAAAAACTTGATCTATCTTTATTGTAAAGTATAGATAGATTGTTGAAGGTAGTTTACTAATCATACCCATACCATTACTTGCTGAGTTATGCCGTGTCGATACCTCATAAAAGCTATCTTCAGTGGATTTGTATACCTTTTTTTAAATCTTCCAATATGTCTTCTTTGAGTTCAGGATTGAGTTAAAGACAAATACCCAAAGAATATAGAGAATTCTACACAACAGCTAAGATAGAAATCTCTGAAGCATATCACAACATGTTGCACGACTATGCACAGGCTCAGTGTATGGTAAAACTGAAACAAGTATGGCTGGTTCAATATACAATTGTTTTTGCTAGTAATTTTTAAATCGGTAAATAGCATAAAAAAACATATGATTGGATGCAACTGAAGCATGTTGTTTTCTTATATCAGGTACATGTAACACCTTTTTTTTCAAACGTATGCAAGCAGGTATGAAGAGCATTTTGATAAACAGATTTACTTTATGCAAGGTGCTATTACATTATTATGTCAGTGGTTTGGTTAGCCTTGAGGAACAATAGACATCCTGGACCAGATCTATAGACACCTTTGGGGAAACTGATCATTTTGTCAAATAAAGTGCATAAAACTACTATCTTTATCAAGGCTATTTGTTTTCTCTGTAGCCATATAGTAGTGGCTTCCCATAGCATGATTTATTATCTTTCTTTTACACGTAAACAGTTTTATAGTGTTTTTTTACAGATTTGACATTGACCAAAAACCAAGTATGATGTGATTTAAAAGTTTTAAAGGTTGTGATTCTAATATTGAGGTTAACATTTTTAAATTTTAAAGTTGCTACAAATGAAACATTTACCTTGCATTTACCAATATGTACTTGGATAGCACTTGAAATCTATAATAACAATGACCACCAATTCAACAGCCACAATTTTCGCATAAAGTCCAGCCTTATCATTTGATATATTTGTTGTTTTGGTGTTTTTTTATTGACTTTGTAATGACGACAGTAAAATGAAGGTCTATTATGTTACACAAGTGTTAAAGCAAGGTATTAATATCAGAACCAAGTGTTCAAATGTCTAGCCTGTGTAGACACAATGAGAGTTATAAACACAAAGATGCTAGCAGACAAGCAGAGAAATTGAGAAGTAGATCTCAAATTGAGAAGTAGATCTCAAATTGTTTACCAATAGTCATTTTGTTTGAAGAAACGAATACCCAATTACTAAAAATGCCCTAGGTATCAAAAAAGTGATACCCCATTGAAAAGGCTAAAACACAATTGATTCACTGGGTCATTGTTCTTATAGTTTTCATGCACTATCTTAGTACATATTGTTTAATGCAAGGTAGTTGTTTCATTTGTAGCTACTTTTAAAATAGTTCTTCATAGAAAACTATGCATTTGTGATAACTTTTGATGTGTCAAATGCAAGGTTCTTCACTTTTACGTTAAA
>ENA-OREC01002599-OREC01002599.1-marine-metagenome-genome-assembly--contig:-NODE-2599-length-10054-cov-14.613812_pt1 | contig 10054 bp, 3 predicted proteins | sample MGYA00248626_ERZ508543 | MGnify/ENA primary metagenome ERZ508543 (study PRJEB26211, sample SAMN05518279) | marine metagenome | isolation source: Puget Sound, Washington, USA | host: Bankia setacea...
TCTTAATCCTAATAATTTCATCATTTCTAAAGCAGTATTGCGGGGGTATTAATCACATTTAGTGATAGTTCTAGTTGAGTATGAAATTGTATTCTCTAAAATGTGTGTACCTTTGATTAAACCATAACCATGAATGTACTAGTTCTACAAATAGTCTACTGCAAGATTTTAAAATGACAGTAAACAAGATTCTAATCCACAAATTTATGTGTTCTTGAACAATTATTTTTTTTAAAGAAAATTACAAACTTTGATGTTCACAATGTATGATTCCAGTCTTCCTATAACTTTCAAATGTAGCATGTACTAAAACATACACTTTAGTTTAGATAAGCACATGTATGTATTCTTTCTGGTTAATTTTATACATTATTAACGATAGTCTGTCTCTTTGTATTGATCTATAACCCATCTCATACATTGTGTATTCATGTGTAAATGAAGTTATGGCAGACAAGTCTGTGTAGAATGAAGCTATTTCTTCAGCATTACCTCACTTGTGAACAGTGCCTTTTACAATATACATGCAGTAAAGGAGTTTTGAATTTGTGCATGATTTTTTTGATGGGATACTAGTTGTAGATTTTGGTGATTTTTTCTCCTCTATTTGAACTATTTTGATTCATGTCTTGCCAATACAACTATTTAGACTGATACACATTTGTTCATTGTACCAGCTTTTGTTTGTTTAATGGTACATTGTTTAGTGGTACATCATCATATATAAACATTCTAAACATCAGTTAAAACTATATTATATTCTTGTCAAGTTGAAGACAATTATGGCCTGGTAAATACCAAGTTATACCAATAAATCGTATACACTAAAGTATATAAATGGAGCAGATTTTTGAAAAAGTGGGAATTTATTTTAAAGTAGACAAAATAATGCCTTTAATTCTTCTCCTTGCCATAATTTAAGTTGTTTTCTTTGTAGCTCATCATCGTGTTTATTATTATTTTGGAAAATATCTCTGCTACCTGTTGTTGTTTTCTATCTACAAGAAGTTGTTGATCACTTGTGTGCCAAGGAAGTCGGAGGTCATTGGCCGTTGTGGGGGGGATGAAAAAAACGAATGACCACGCAGAACCGACAAAAGTCGAACGCTAAAAAAACAACGCAAAAAACAACTTGTGTGCCAGTATCTATTAAACAAACTTAATAATTTTACAGGAAGAATATTTGTAGCTGAATCCTTTGTTTGTATACTTGCTTTGTAGTTTGACTGCTTAGATAACATAACATTTACAAATAATGCAACTATGCAACTTGTTCAATGCCTCACTATATGGCCAATGAGTATTAAAAGGTACAGGTATCGCTGTCATTTGTCTGTTAGTGCATTCATCAGGGAGCTTCAATTATATGGAATATGAAAATACTTCAGTTCTTTGTATTATACATGCTTTGCTTTATTTATCAGGTACAGGTAGTTAGATATATTGAAGTGTTACATGATAAATTTGTTAACTGATGTCGAATTATATTTGTTCTGTTTTTGTATATCAACTACATGTATAATAAAATTTGCATCAAATGTGGGAAAAGACTATATTTCATTTGTGTGTTGTTTTTATCTGATTCTTCTGCCAGTGATGAAATGATGTACATGCAACTTAGATACAGACACAAAAAGTAAAACTTGATATGTGTAGACTAGCTTCTGAGCTATTTTATTTAAAAAAATATATAGAATGGTATGAAACAACAATTAAATCATAAACCTTGTAGATTGTTGGTACCATTTCAAAATCACCCAAAAAGGACACAAAAATTATCAAAATCTCTTCACATCCTGCTTGTGTATTATACGCTATTTACAACAAAAAACAGATTTCAATTCTTGTCCTGTATTCAAAACCACTTGTCACAGTTTTGGATACATTTTAATTGTGTTAAATACCTCAGATTGGTTTGTCAAGGTAATCAACTACCACTGCAAAACAATAGTGAATGATCATAAAAAAAACCAGCATACTCAATCATACCAATCTTGAGGTATGTCTTTTCACTTTAATTTGCTCCATACTTCCTGAAGGGCCAGATTATAAGATCGTCGTCATATATAACTAGAAGATGAATGAAGATGAACAAAGTAACTGTAATTGGCGATTAAAAATGCTACAATCTTGTACATCAGGAGTCTTTGTTTGCAAATTCTTCCTTTCCACTTGTAACTGCTGCACCGTTCTGTACATACTCCGTATACTTGTCACTTTTACCGTACACTGTCTTGGCTGGGTATTTTTTCTCGTTCTGTTGCATCTTCTTTAACACAGCTGTAGGTAGATCTATGTGGCATTTCTCTGACATTCTGATTAGATAGAGGAAAACATCACTTAGTTCTTGTCCAACATGTTCACGCTCAGCCTCTGTAAAATCTGTGAGAAAAAAAGATAATGGCAATACTTCAAGGTTCAATCAACACAATAACAAATCAATACTATTAATTGGATCATTCAGACATTGAAGAAGTCGAGAAAAAAAAGGGTAAAAGAAATCTTAAACATTTTGTCTGAGGTGCCTTAAACATTTTAATCTAATGAGTACACTGTGTCGTCTTGCAAAAACTAAGAAGGGGTTCTGCAATAGAATGAGTACAAACTAACCTGGCAATCCTTCCTTAACTTCCCCTTTCCACTGACTGAAATATGTAATCAATAACTAAATCATTATCATGTCAGTAATATTGAAACTACCAGCTTTTTAAATTAAATTTTTATTAATTTGTTTTACAATATATAAGTGAGCAATTGTTTTCATTCAACAATCAGAAATTAAGATGTAAACATTCTGAGTCATTGTACGAGCCTAGTAAGGACTGTACCAAGGTCCTACACATAATTAAGGGACATAAAAGCAGGAACTACATACAAGATTTCAGCTAATTCCCCCACTTCTCCAACTAAGGCCATGAGCAGATTTCTAGGTGTATGATACTGGTCCCAGTTTCTATCCTTAGCAAACTGTCTCTGCAGCTCTTGTCTGGAAAAAAATATATATTTGATGTCACAGTCTTCAAGCTGTATGGAATTTCAGGACACCAGTGCTAAGGAATACACAAGTAAACACTGGGAGTGCATTTTTCTACCAGACAGTGTTTTCACAGGCCCCATGTTGGGAGCCAGTTGTCAGTCTCAGAAAAGTATGTGGCCAATACAGGAGTTGAACCTAAGACCCTCTGCTTGGAATTATCTGTTGTTGGATGTGACCAAAAATTTCTACAAATAGAACAAGGCATAGCATGAACTGTGGATGATGTGCAAGGATTTGGAGTCCCAATCCCTGTCTAGAACAGTATTTCAGTCCTATGTGATATGACGATGACTATTTCACCATATCATGTTCCTGGATTTCTTAACCAGTAATAATTGTTTTGTGCAAGTAACTGTCTACTTATTCATGTGAAACAGTGGTAGCGCTCGCCTGTCACCACTGTTGCCCAAGTTTGATAATGTTGGCATGTGAGATGGTCTTGTAGTCATCAGGTTGGACAGGTTAGTTTCATTCTGGTATCTTCCAAGACATACATCTATGTCAATTACAGTGATTTTTATATTACTCATTTGAAATTGTTTTAAAATAAATAAAGTTCAAAGCGGTATTTTTGTGTAACTTTAGCTCAATTGTAAAATACGGGAACATATAATCTAGGTCAAAAGCATTTATTGGATCAGATTCTATACACATCTATAAATTCAAGGCTTTATAAAACTCAGAAAGCAGTTCTTGGCAGTCCTTTAAATGACAGTTGTGTGGATCAAACACACAACTTAGTAACTGACCTGTGCTAAAATTGGATGATTCATGAATTTGTAAACCATAATGTGATGTCATTTAATTACTAGTTTGTTTGTTGTTGTTTTTTGCAAATACAAATATAATTAACCAGTTAATGCCCTACTTATATTTCCACCCTGTCCGAATAATCAATATCCGAAATTCCATTACAGGGTAAACTTTAGTTAGTAAATTAATTATATGTGGTCAACTTACAGTTTCTTTAAAGAAGGTTCTTCACTGAAACTGCCTTTGTTCTCTGCCATGTTGCCTCCAAAACTGTATATCAATAGCAGATCGTTGATCAAGTTTTTAAATAAAATTGCATAAACGTATTTTGTCTACTGCAAGTTTCGTTTAAAGCTCGGCATCATGGACATTAAACAGAGTAAGTGGGAATTATTTTTCCATTTATTAAAACATCGATTCATTTTATATAAATATCATATATTTGCACTCCATATGTGATAAAGTACATCACACCTTTCATCTATTGCCAAAGAACAAAAAAAGAATTTCAATAACATTTGTTTACATGCAAGTGTCGAGTTTTACACTTTTACTGCGGATTCCGCGAACATGGACTGGTACACAGGTATTCACCAAATCGTAGTCAAAACCCATTGTATGAATGAACGAACGAATGAAAACCAGTCAATGTTTTAAAGGGTGAAGGTCAACAGAAGAATATGTCAACAAAGAAAGCACAAAGTCCAAATTGTTGTCAAAATCATGCCATAACAAGACATTGAGTTATTCATTCGTGACTTAATGAAACTGATAACGTCGACTAACAGTGTGTGACTATGATGTGATGGATTAATTGTTGATTAAAATTGTGTGAACATGGATTATTTTAGTAAAACTGCGTGGCTGCTTTCCTCGATTTCTTTGATTTTATTGCTGACGGAATCAACAAGGTATCATGGTCAATCGTTATTACAAATACTAAATTAAAGTATTGTATGCTTTGTTTGTGAAATGACTAGACAAACTCAGTTTTGATAATTGTCTGTTGGAACAGCCTAAGTACAACGCTTACCAGTTAACTTGTATGTCTGTTATGTCGTACCATTTTCAGTTAAACCGTACTGTGGTCAAGTCGTACTGGAGTTAACTCGTACTGTGGTCAAGTCGTACTGTGGTCAAGTCGTACTGGAGTTAACTCGTACTTTCATGTTAGAATTAAAAGTTATTCATTATATAATTTAAGTGTTACATTATTTTCCTGTATTTGGTAAACAATTTTGAACAGTATAACTGTACTGGTAAAGCTTGTCAGTACACTGTGACTCCATTATAACGCGGTCCTATATAACGCGGTCTCCGCGTGGTTCCCAAATATTTTTCCAGTATAATGTGTGTGAAAATGTCACCTAACAGCCTAATGTACCATTTTGGGTCGTAACTTACCATTTATAAATGAAATGTGTAGAGGAAAGGTATTTAGTGGGACACTCAAAGTAAAAATTGGTGTGAGCAGTATAATTTATTTAAATCAGCGATTGTTTTGAGAAATTAATGAACATTAACATGCGAAAATCACTTTGGTAATTATTTATTATTGTATTTTTACTCAACGAAAGTTGTTATCGAAAGCAGCTGTAAAATGATATAAGTGCAGACAGGTCCTGACTAATGCTCAAATAGCTCCCCTTTTTAACCAAGAATAGGCACATCTGTTTTATATCTGAACAAAACTATGTTCAAAGCAGGTATCTGTATCTTAAACTACCAAAGTGGCTACACTTCATGTAACCTAGCTACTGCTATTTCAAGATATACTGAAATGTGTTCTACCTTGACTGGTACCTACATGTAATAAACACTCAAAAAAAGCTTTGACTGAGAAAATGTTTATTAACACCTGTTGCTTTTTTACTAGTAGAGGTAGGGGCCTTTTTGTCATGTTAGTTAATTTTGTATCATTCAACGAGGAAAGGGAAAATCAAAATTAATACATGATGTTAGTTTTATACCAGGGGAAAACTGCATAATTTTAAAGAAATTTGACATGGGAATCATCTACAGTTGTATTTGGAGAAAACCCCATGAGCATACACTGTTATCTAGAACACTGTGTCAAGGTGTGCAGGTTGCTGCTTATCTGCTGTGGGTAGTTCTGAATGTGAACAGTTTTAACTCTGTACATAATCACATATCAAAATCAATTTATAACCGTTAAAGATATGTTTACAGGTCATGCTAGATGTTATCTTTGTTTGAGGCAAACTACCCAGGTATTTGTAAGTCAAAACTGTGCATGTATGACACAAACATATAGACCAAAAGAACACTTCAAGATTTAAAAAGATGAAAACAATTGACCTGGATTGTTCGTACACTAGAAAAGGGACAGATACATGTACATTTACAATCTAAAACAAATTTCTTTTATTTAAAATTCAAAAAAGTTAAACATAATAAGTGATAATCAGATATTTTTTTCATATAAAAGAAAGTGTAATATTTATAAGAGCCACTCTGCTTAAATGATCTAATCCATTTCTTTTGATAAACTCATTAAAAAGCATTAACTTAATAATTATGAACTCAAACAATATGGTATACATGTCTAGGATCTAACATGAGTTTTCATTTAGTATAAACATTTATGAAATAAGTTTGAGGAATGTTGTCAAACACTTTTTAATGTTTCTGGAACTAGTTTCATAAAAGTTCATATCCAGGCCTCGACTGTAACTGAGTGTAAGATCTGTTTTACCATGTGATTTTTCAATGCGCACGTACTTGCGGCTGGATACATTTTCCACGGTTTTCTCGCATTTCACATCTTAGATTATATTAGATTAGTTAGTATTGTAAATCATACTAAATGGTTAGATTACATTAAAAACAATCGTAGTTATGTGATAAATATAAATGAGACCATAATTATACTTGTAAGCTGAACATTATGTCAACTAAAGATACACTTTGTAACTTTTTAGAATTGAAATTTGTATGTTTTTGCATTGTAATTTTATACATGTACATGCAATGAAACTGGAAAGTTATACATATATATATATAGACTTAGACTTTAGGTTTTAACCAATTATAAATGAATTTGATGTATCGGAATTCTTGTTCTGCCATTTTACTGTTATTGAGTTAAGAGTAGAAGGCTTAATGAAAGTGTCAGACTATATCCTAATACATGTATGGTCTTTCGCGAGTACCAGTCAATAAATACATATCAAATGAGTTAACTACCAAACTATGATACTTCAGTAAGTTAGATGATTCATGTAGGCCTGAGCTACAATGTACTTGACCAATTATGTGCATAATATAATTGGTGCTCATTGTTGTTCAACTTGAAATACAGTCATGCGCTTACAAAGATCATTGTATAGTAGCACTTATAGATCTGATATATAGTACTTGATTTAAAAACTCAACCAAAGCAGTGAAAAATACTATCCTAGTTTCTATAAGTTGTTTTATCGTTTGAATTAAGTGTCGTTTATATGATAGTTTCTTTATCAATTTATTACATGGCCATTTTGTGGGTTTATCTCATTTTCCATGGCCAATCCTTAGTCTGATAACCTCGATGCACTATGCTTAGTTACGCATGATTGATATGGTAACAGAAGATAGTACTGATAGCGAAACAGACCTTATAAAATGCAGAATGAAAAATGCGACCTCTGATAGTTGTATCTATAACCTTTTCAGGATTAGAAAAAAACATAATTTGAAGTTTATTTATAAATGATACTGTTATATATTGAAAGTTACTCTTTCTGACCCAGTGTCAAGAAACTGAAGATAAAATAAGTGTGTAAATGTATTGAAACTCCTGAAAAAATCCTACACACATTTAAATTAGATTGGTTATGTTTAAATTGGGCATCAACAAAGGCCCAGAGATCTATGCTTTATCGGGCTTCCACTAAGTCTTCACATTTTGAAAGTCCCGTTCAATTTTACTGGAAGTCCCAAAACTTATGTTTTCTTGTACAATGTATTACCTGTTGTGTGCAGTGTATTTTTTTCTCTTTATAAATTATGAAAGTCACAATGAACAGATAAAAGTTAGTGTACAATTGAAAGGTGTCATATACTATGACGTAGATATAACATGTAATTTGTCTACAGTAATCTTCAATGCTTTCTACATTGTTTTCAGTGGAAGTAAATGTACAAATGTGTTGAGTCGCAACGAGGTTCATGAAGTGACAATTAAAGAACCCTGTGTTGAGAAATATAATGCAAGATGTGGATGGCTTAGTTTGAACTATTGTACATTTTATAGGTAAGAATAAAGCGTACACTGTTGTTTCTGTATCATCTTTTGTATTATCATTTAAATTGGTAGTCAGGTTTTTGGTAATTTAGAAAATCGAAATGTGATAAACTAGTATACAGCATTTTTTTCAAGGTTATTTAAAAATCAAATTAATTAGTTAGAATGTAACATCAACACACCATTACATTAAATTAATTAGTTAACTTGTGCTATGCTACATCTTTCATTTTGGGTTGACCATTTCTTACTCTTGGATTAAATAATGTTTACTTCAGGGTTGACCAATCTTTACTTTTGGTTGAATAATCTTTACTTTTGGGTCAAGTTATCTTTACTTTTGTGTTGAATAATCTTTGCTTTTGGGTTGTCTCATCTTTACTTTTGGGTTGAATAATCTTTACTTTTGGGTTAAATAATCTTTACTTTTGGGTTGAATAATCTTTACTTTTGGGTTGACTACCAGTAATCTTTACTTTTGGGTTGGGGAAGGGGCATAGGAAAAGAGAGTCGTAAATTAAATTCTTAATTTTATAGTAGTATTTAGTGATGTAGATTGTTGATTAAACATATGTTTGTTCTTAAATCTAAGTCTCTTGTATTGTTTCCAGAGATACAACATGTAGCAGACAGCAGAATGAGACGGTGACAGTATATTATATCCAAACTTCATGCTGTGAGGGCTTCTTTATGTCACCAGATGGAACTTGTATTAGTAAGCAGATCCTTTATTTTGTTTGAAATGAGTAAAAATTTGTGTTGTACTACTTACCGTAAGGTGTTGTTTGTTTAGTTATCATTTAATGTATATAGCCTTATAGGATCTTACATGAGTTTTGTTTAGTATAATGCTACTAGTGGAAAACTTGTCCAGCGACAGATCTGTGATCGCCTAAAAGTTTACTCATTTAAGATCTACATCGGTAATAAATAGGCATTTTGGTAACTTCTTGGTGTAGGATAGACATATAAACCTATAAATGCAATTGGATTGATAAAATACATGATAAACAAATATGGCAGATGAAATACTGGTGCATGGCTAAACGTGTAGGTGTAGTTGTTTGTAGTTACCATAGTATTACAGTATGATATATTGTTCAAAGCATTAAGAAATCTGAACTCTTTCTCTTTCACCTTAAATTCACACAAATTTACTGTGCAATGAATTGTAGATATTATTACCTGGTACGCCATATTATTCATAAAATGTATCTTTAATAGTTTCAACTGTTTCGTTTGAATGACTAAAGACTGGAATGTTACGAAATGTTGCCCTCTCTTGCACTGACGACATAGCTAGAATAGAGTTGTTGCCGTTTGATTCATATAGTGCTTCAGTTTCAAATCGCACATACACGCTGGGAACTAGCACATAAAAACCTTGAGACACACTCTCTCTTTGATTTAATTTCAATCCTTTTTATCGGATAGTGAAACTAACAAATTATTTTATGGGTATTTGTGTAAATGTTGTCTCTTGTCCCTCATTGGTCGCTGATGACATTTTTAACTGTTAACTCTTCCATCTCTGGACAACAGTTTTCTACAATTACCATAACAGTAAACACCCTTGAAGTTACTGTATACAAGTATTGTTTTCATTGTTGTGGACTTTCTTTGCACCTATGTATTTTAGTTGCAATGTTCACTATTAGTACCGTTCAATGTCTTTTTAACAAAGCTCCATCTGATCAGTAGCTGTCACCTGTGTGTTGTGTTGTTGTATTATTTGTGTTTGTAGCATGAAGTGTGAATGTTGTATGTTGTCTTTACAGAGAAAAAACCTGGTGTTGTGTATAAACCAGAGGACTCTTTCCCTATAGCTCCTGGCACAGGTTCGACATTTTAGTTTTTCTCTTCTTCTCTTTTATTTTAAGTTTCATTGCGGCTTACTCACTTACCCTTTTTAATGTATCATATTTTTCACCTTGAGTAAACTAAATGGTGTGATACGTATTGTTTTCGAGATCCATTTTGACAACCACAGAACTGGTAATATTGTTAATGCCCCCCCC
>ENA-OREC01002600-OREC01002600.1-marine-metagenome-genome-assembly--contig:-NODE-2600-length-10053-cov-16.646752_pt1 | contig 10053 bp, 4 predicted proteins | sample MGYA00248626_ERZ508543 | MGnify/ENA primary metagenome ERZ508543 (study PRJEB26211, sample SAMN05518279) | marine metagenome | isolation source: Puget Sound, Washington, USA | host: Bankia setacea...
CCGTTTATAAGAGCATATTCAATTTGACATATCTCCACAGAGTTCATACCGTTTATAAGAGCATATTCAATTTGACATATCTCCACAGAGTTCATACCGTTTATAAGAGCATATTCAATTTGACACTTACAATTGAGTTATTTCATTGACTGAAAGTTTCAATACTAGATGTTCACCACGAGTACATAGTTTATATGTAAAACAAAAGCATATTGTGTTTAACATGTTCTATCAAAGCTTTGTTTTAACCATTCACTGTAACGTCGTTTCGGAATGGACATCACAACGAAATGTGCTACTATTAAATGTATACACCACACCTACATAATGCTGTGGAACATATCAAATATTAGGAGACACTTTACCATATATTCTGCAACCGTTGTTATTTACTGGTATACTCAAAAGTACCATGTACGTGTTAGCCTTATTTCTAAAGTATGTACACTATAGTTTACAAATACCACGAACGCGGAATGATTTATGTTCGGCCTAACAGCAGTTCAGAAATTGGGTCTAGTGAGCGCGGGAACTTAACATCAAATTCCACCACATGCTCCATGTGTTTATGAATAGTTACGTAATTCTTATATTAGACAGAGACAATTTATTCATGGAGGCAACAGGTAACACAATGTTAAACGGTCGTTACATAATGATACCAATGTCAGAACAAACCGTACACTGATGTCTCGCTACATCGTATGACTTTTGTTTAATTCTAAATGTGTTTATTACATTTCATACAAGTTAAAGATTAGTGACGCCCTCATTGATATTCAGAATCAGGACAAATGCAGTAGAGCTAACACATCGTCCGTTTGAATGCATAGGCCAACATGCCATCGTCCCTCTACACACTCGATGCAGTCGTATACCTTATTATTTATAGGGCGAGTGGGGGGGGGGGGGGGGGGGGGGGGTGGTATTACTTTTATGGAGATCAGAGACCTGTATAACATTAGTGAAGATATAGAATTGATTAATTATGTCACAATATAACTTCAGGGATACTTTAATTTCTAGGTTAAGTCATAGCAATTGTTCTTCCAGTACTATATAGAGGAACTGTTGGTCATCCAATAGTATCGTTCTATAATTAAGATTACCCTTTTGTTACAACATACATCGTTTTTAGAACCTATAATTTTACCTGTCTCACCTGTAAGCGGTTAAAACGTACGGGACTCAACGCACGCTAACTGTTTCTATTTCAAATCAAGTTTATATTTCTTATCGTAGTGGTTGTTATTCAAATAATCCCGACGTGTCGCAGCGGTTTGATCGTCTGATTCGTAATATATAGGTACGTGAAAGGCGTGAGTTTAAACCCCATACATCGTTCAAGTTGTTTCTATAAACAGGAAATTTGATTCTCAATGCTCAGTACTGGTTGATTCCAGAAACAGATCCGTTCGTGATTGTTTAATTGAACACTTCGTGGCCTAGGTTAGGTTGGCATGTATATAAAACGTTCCCTCGTTTAATTAAGTCAAAATACACACACACTATCACAAAATACAAGCCTGACGACACATTAATGCATTTGTTTTCTTTTCCAGAACTGTTGGTTGCGCTGTTTTTCTGTCATTTTACCTCAGAAAGAGGAACACACCAATACCAACCTGGAAACGGGGTGTAGGCTTCACAATTAAATGGTTCCCACTACATAAAATGTTCGCTGTAAGTTACAGATGTAAGCGTGGCTATACGATTAGGGTCATCGTCTTATACAACTCATGTGATTTACACTAGTATTATACATATACACTAACAGCTTCAATAAAACGTGCTTACACGTATTTATTGATTAATTATTAGATTGGTAATTTGTTTCCCGGTCACATTGGCTTATGCCTGAATATGTGTGCGTACATAAGCATTACTTATTGCTGCAAAAGGCTTCACTAGTTTAACGTTATGGTTGATAGCGTATGCAACTCTGTATGTATTTCTGCATTATTTTAATATTGACTAATACTGCAATCACGTATTACATAAACGTCCATAAACCATGATGATGAGAACCTCATCCAAATTTATGTCCCCCTCTAAAAGTGTACCATCTCTAAACTGATATCCTCTCTAAACTGATATCCTCTTAACGGTATCCGCACTAAACTGATATCCTCTATAAACTGATATTCTCTCTAAACTGATATCCTCTATAAACTGATATCATCTCTAAACTGATACCTTCTCTAAACTAATATCCTCTCTAAACTGATACCCTCTAAACTGATATCCTCTCTAAACTGATATTCTCTCTAAACTGATATCCTCTATAAACTGATATTCTCTCTAAACTGATATTCTCTATAAACTGATATCATCTCTAAACTGATACCTTCTCTAAACTAATATCCTCTCTAAACTGATTTCCTCTCTAAAGTGATATCCTCTAAACTGATACCCTCTAAACTGATATCCTCTAAACTGATACCCTCTAAACTGATATCCTCTATAAACTGATATTCTCTCTAAACTGATATTCTCTATAAACTAATATCCTCTCTAAACTGATACCCTCTAAACTGATATCCCCTATAAACTGATATCCTCTAAACTGATATCCTCTCTAAACTGATATTCTCTCTAAACTGATATCCTCTATAAACTGATATTCTCTCTAAACTGATATTCTCTATAAACTGATATCATCTCTAAACTGATACCTTCTCTAAACTAATATCCTCTCTAAACTGATTTCCTCTCTAAAGTGATATCCTCTAAACTGATACCCTCTAAACTGATATCCCCTATAAACTGATACCCTCTAAACTGATATCCCCTATAAACTGATATCCTCTCTAAACTAATATCCTCTTTAATATCCTCAATAAACTAATATCCTCTCTAAACTGATAATTATTCTCTTTGAACTTACATTATTTCTATACGGATATATCTTCGCTAAGTTGACATCATCTTTAAACTATGTATTTTATAAACTGGTATCCTCTCTGAATCAATATACTCTTTACATGAACACTTTGCACGCGGGCCCAATGATTTACTGCTCTCAAAATTTAAATTACAAACTATGAATAACTATATAACACATATATGTGTTTGCAGGTGTTGTTTGCGTGTTTGTTAGGCTGGGGTGTGAGTGCTCTACTCACTGTCACAAACGCACTCTCTAGCGACAAAGACAGTGACAGTTTCTACGCACGCACCGATACACGACTCGAGGTTGTCTCACAGACGGATTGGTTCATATTTCCATATCCAGGTATGATGTATACTATGTTTAATTCGAAGAAAAGACATGTGAGTTAAAAGTAGAATGTGAATAGGAAAGTCGAATATGGAAGAAAACAATCAACGAGTTATATAGCCAGTTTATCACATAAACACGAACTAAGTTGACTCATGAATAACAAGCATACTTGTTGAAACCAATGAACAAGTCAATGATCAAGTTAGTGTTTCCTCACATCTGATAACATTGTGTGATGCCCTCTTACATTATCAACGACTTTTAGAGCATTGAGTTGACAATACAATATTCAAATACCAGATGGGTCCCCAACTAGACCTTCAATATCAACATCAAGTATGTGTCCGTCAAAAATAACAAATGCAACATTTCTTTACGAACTATAAATTCAGAAGATATAAGCTAACTTTAATTTGTTATGCTATCAAGCGAGTCAAACGTTTGTTGATGTTGATATATGGTTTTGCTGTTTTCTATTACTGTTAATTGTACAATTTAACTGTAGAGCAACCTTATATATCTGTCATATATATAACAATACTGCTAATAGCGGACATGGGGACATATTGTGTGACAGTGCCGTAATTTAAAGGTTATGTATGTATCCTACGTGTTTGTTATGTAATAGGGACTGAACTATTTACATGATACACCATGACCAAACACTAACAATCACTGTGCGTTTTAAAGGACAATTTGGTACCCCGCTGTATGACACTGGAGCGTTTATAGCGTTTATGATGGGAACCATAAGTAGTATCATTGACTCAATAGGGGACTACTACGCATGCGCCAAAGTGTGCCACGCCCCGCCCCCTCCTAACCACGCAGTAAACAGAGGTATGTGGATACGACTGTCGAGAATTTTATTTAACAAAAGATGTATGCAGAAGAACAGTATACTATACCTACTGCAGTCTGTACACATTCACCAATCGAGCTACGAATTATATTACTAGATGTTGATGGTGATCTTGATGAATAGATGTGGTAAATTGTATTATAAGGCTATGTTCGTAAATTAATCAAACATTGCATTTTTTCAGTATAGTATGTCCCAGTTATATCGATGTATTTGACAGTTTTACTTAACATACTATATTGATATCAAGACCTCCATTGTTTTCATATCAATGAGTAATATGTAATACCTTTATTGTTATATGTATATATGTTCAATTACAAGAAACCGTAAAATATCTATCTATCTGTGTGTTTTACTTAATTACTCATTATAACCAACAGCGGCTTTCGGTAAGATACAACTACCAGCGTGACTTACCACTAGATCTATATGATCATGTTCACTCAATTATAGGAGTACGGTGGTGTTAAGAAGTTGACGGATGATTGTGTGAGTAGTATTGTATAGCATGTTTAGTTATTTCTGTGTTTGTTTGTTATTTGTTTTGTTATTGCTTGTTTTGTATCGTTTAGGTATCGCGATAGAAGGGTTCATGAGCCTCTTGGCTGGCTGGTCTGGAACTGGGCATGCAACATCTACGTTTGGTGGAAACATTGGAGCAATTGGTATAACACGGGTATGTACAATAACTAGAAAATGCTGTACTTATAAAATGGGTACTGACCGCTGATACATAAAATATAAATACACGTTAGCATTTAAACTATGAATGGGGGTGCGCAAGTTTTATATTAGTTGGAACATCTTCATTTAGACCAGTTATGACACGTAGAACTGAGTGACAGAAGAGAAAACAACACGTAATTAACACGAGGAGCATGACTTTGGTTTCAATAATTTAAAGTACGATATAATGAGTTTTACTAGCGTTCATATGAAGTGTGAAACTGAAAAGTTGAGCTAATATAACTGGGACAGATACAGATACGGCTGTATGTGTGTAGTATGTGCATAGTTTACGTGACATTTATATTAACTACGATAACAATTAAATCTTTGTTCTGTCCCCTGGTGTATTTATTGACGGGAAAGCCACTGTTCTTGAGTACATTGCTATTAAAGAGCGACCAAACTATCACCATGTTACCGACTTCTTGATAAAATAGCAACTGTTAATGATCCAAACATTTCTCACAAGACATATATGATCACTGGACTAAATCAAATAAACTAGCTGAACAACCAAATAAGTTTCATGAAATACACGTAGCTGATATATTACTAAGTTATGTGCATTTTTAAGCGGATGTTATTCAAATGAGTGGAATTATTCAGAGGTCATATTTTATTAATATCGCCGCGCTGAACTATATTGGTTGTACATGGGCGTGAATCATGACCAGTCGAACGGTTCATACATTAGCGAAAATCAAGAACCAGTCGAAAGTATTTTTCGAAATGTACTGTTATAACTGTTGTCAATAATTACACTGTTTTACTGAGCCAATATTTTCACCTGACTCGGTAGTACAATGGTAGAGTGTTTGCACGCTAAGCGTCACGCCATGGGTTCGAAACCCGTTTACTCCACACCTTTTTCTCCGGTCCAAAATTTTGAAACATTCCAATTTATTTATTAATCATGTCTAGGTTATCAATGATATTTATCACCTTATCTATACATAGACATTCATATGACTTTGCTTTAAATCCTTGAAATGTCTTCCTGTTTATCATACAAATATAGATTACTAAGAATACATACTTATACCTTATCGTAAACATCCAACATCTGTAAGCACATACTAATCCATAGAATGTTAATATTAGATTTATTTGTTATAAAGTCGTCCTAAGTAGTAAATACTATAGAGGTGCACACGGTCAAAAAATTGTCTAAAAGCTGAAAACACGGTTGATAAAAAATCCCCGTCAAACTGCTAAACAACGAGTATTATCACATTCCTTGTAAGTTTGTTTTTTAAAGACATGTCTGATTCTAACTTTAATTTCACAGTTTATATTAACATCAAAGACATGAAACTGTGACTGCAACAGAAACCTTGTTTAAAAGTGTAATTGTTCTGAGAAACTGACACGTGCCAGTTGAGTCACAGGAGATTATACATGATCATTATGAAAGAGGGAGAGTGTGTTTATTAACATGCCTACAAAATGTTAGAGTTTACCGGCAAAACGATATTTCAAAGTATATATTTCCTTCTTCAACATTGTCCTAACTCTAGCAATAAATGCTTACACTAAACGTAACAAAAATAATCAGCGTGACATTTTCACACAGGAAATTACGACCGTAGAAATAGGTGAGACGGTGGCCAAAGTCAAGCTGTTAATTATACACTAAGTGACATGTATAACAGCTCTTAATCCCAGTATCTATAATAGTGTTTACAGTGATTTAATAGCAACACATGAGGAAACAGTCTTAAAGTCATGAACTTCACATTCGGAATCAACTAGATTGTATTTGAGCTTGTTAAACCTAGTTGTGTGATAGCTGGGCATATTGACTCTTGTGATAGCATTGTAACATGTTAAAATACTCAAACACAAATTAACAGTAATTGTTCAAGTTTCTTTAACGGCGACCTTTGATGCATTGCGTCAATTGTTTTCTTGTTTCGATTTGTAGCGAATAGTTTTATAAATAACACTTAATCACGTATAACACACCTTTATACCCATTCTCGCTTACAGGTTGCCAGTCTTCGAGTGTTTCAGGTGGTAGGTTTGATGTTCATAGTGCTAGGAATCTTGGGTAAAGTTGGTGCAGTGTTTGTCATCATACCATACAGTGTTATAGGGGGTATGATGATGATCAACTTTGGTATCCTGATTGGCGTGATGATGTCCAACATGCAGTTTATAGACATGAACTCCAGCAGAAACCTTGGAATAATTGGACTGTCTATGCTGATGGCGATGATGACACCGTATTGGCTAAAAATAACGCCAGATGGAATAAACACAGGTAAACTGATATGATTTCTACGATAGTGTAATGGTTTCTCTTACTAGTAGTTATGTATAATTTGTTCTCTTTAATACTTTTTTTCCTTCGCCTACTGATTGTTTTGTACATAGAAAAGGTAATCATTTTGAAAGAACTGTACGACCTTTTGTAACCTTTAAGAGAGCGGATTCTTAGTGAAAACACGTTTTATTTTCAAATTGAGGCTAACTTATTCGATATCTTAGTTAAAATGATAATACCTAACTATAAAATAGAATCGGACTGAAACATCTAGAGCAGATAACTCATGTTAGATACCTGTGATCTTTCGAGCGATTTTAAATGACGATATCGACGGTTGCAAGTCATCGTCTTCTGTCTTGTGTTTCGCCCTTGTATGTGCACATGGCAAGGTGTAAATTACTCAACGTATAGAGAGCATCATGAAGAAAGACTCTTATTTGACCGTCTGTACATAAGAGGTTTCCTCAGGCTGTAAACGTTTCCAAAATCCTGACCTCCTTATTCAACAATTCCGGTATTCTTCATGATGATGAATGTTGACCATTATTCTGGTTGTTGCTTTACTTGATCTTGACCATTTGCTATACTAGTCCAAATGGTGTTAAGCTGCAGGTAACGGTCCTTCTCCACTCTTAGTCCGACAATTCCAGCGTATATCAGATTGAAGCAGTGTATATGCATGGGTTAGCTAAATTAATATGTTTAATTAGTCTCTCTATCTTGTTTTATTGTATTTCATTTCCAGGTTACCCCACTCTAGACAGTATGGTTAAACTTCTCCTGGCAAATCCTGCATTCATAGCTGGTGGTTGTGCTTGTTTCCTTGACAACACTGTTCCAGGTACATGTTGGATTATATCACATGACTTACTTTTATATCAATGTAATATATCATTTGTCAACATATTTGGATCACACCACGTTCAGCATGATCAGAGAAAGACTACGTTATATACATCAACAATAGCTTGCCTTATACCACTTCTTAGATCCAAGATATAATTAATATCATGTTGTATCTGCTAGAATATGTCTACATTCATGCCCACATGTGTCTGGTTAGCTCCTTTAAATAATAGCGATAACACGTTTGCGTGAATTCGTTCTCATAGACGTGGTACTCGAGAATAGCAAATCATATATTGTGAATTATGTATAACTTGTTTAAATTTACACGCAATTCAATGTTACGTCTGACACGTTTATGGTCGATAATTGTAAGATCAGAATCGTTGCGGTCTTTTTGGTTTAAATTCTTGTGAGAAGACGAGATGTTCATACACATTGATAAATCAAAATACTTCTTGTTTGTATTACAATAGGTTTGCTTGTATATTATCTACATGTAAGTGTTTACCTTATATGCGTGTGTTTGTAAACATAATGCTAATACAAATCCTGACATAGTTTAACATAACACATACTTTGTTACTGTGTTTGGTCTAGGAACCGACAAGGAGCGTGGACTCTCGGCATGGAAGGATATTCTTGATGTGGAGGATACAGACACTGACGAGATCAAGCAGGACAGCAAAGAGGCCATCAGAAGGGAGAGGTTACTGGAGACCATTTATACACTGCCTATATGTGCAAAGCTTCTCAATAAAATGCCTTTCCTGAGATTTCTACCAATATATCCAAGATAACATAATAAAGAGCATCTCCATCCGAGGAGTCTACTATATTAAACAAACGTTCATTTACATTCATTAATCAAAAGGTTATAGTCGGTATGATTGTGTTGAGACTAACGCATCGTTGTATCATCAAGTGGCTGCAGTCAAAGCACATGACTGCTTCTAGTACATGTAAATAAACGTATTTGTTCATGTCATTTCTACATTACATTTGATTAAAGTGTGTATTATATGTATATATGTATTGTATATACATTCAGAGGTTAGAGTTCGAAAGCAATATTTCAAATGTCGTACATGTAAGAATAAACGTTGTTAAACATACAGCAATCACGTTCACGTACATTGCATGAGTTTGTATATCTACGACATGGACCTTTTATTTCTTAATTTGAAGTTGTACACAATCTTACACTCGCGCAAAAATTAAATGTACATACTTAGAAATATAAAAAAAATCCCACATAATTACACTTCAAACCCGATTTGAAATTCATATAAACAGCATACTGACGACTGTTTGAGAAGCTCGTACAATAAATTTTGTATATAAGTACGATTGTTCTGATCATTAGAATATTCATAGAAGTGTACATGTTTGTAGGTGGAAGACTTGTTTGTCCAAACCGAGGGACAGCGGGGGACGGAAGTAGCAAAACATATTGTTATGTTTAGCAAGTTAATTGTGCTTAGTAATTGTATACAACTTTATTTCCACCATACAATACAAGTGGCAAGTATATTAGTTAGTATTTGAAACAAGATAACGACGCCGGCATGAGCAAATTGGGTGATGTTAAAATATAATGTTCAAATATAATGTTGGTGTCAGTTGTACTATGTCAAACGATTTGGGGAGCCAGTCCGTATCTCTATTTTTGTCATAAAACAGTAACTGTATGCAATATGACATGTTAATATGTTTCTGTCTGGGTTTATAGGGTATCCGGAAAGAATATTCTTGTATTAAATAGTTCAACATAAGTAGAGTGTCCCTCCATTTAAATGTACTTTATCACGGGAGCAGTTGGTGTATGTTTCAAAATATACCTCATGGGTCAAAACTGATTCATGACAATGTATAGCGAGGTACCAAGTATTGATTCAGGTGAAAACTTATTACTATATAATATACACCGACATTAGAGATCTGCAAACATACCAACATAGCCATGCACGTTAACAGTTAGCTTAATCCATATGACATGACAACACGTCTTCACGTGAGTTCCTGTTTGTTTACCAACTCATTGTCGTTGAAATACACATTTGCATTTATCAATCAAGTACAACTATGTTTACAAAGAACGTTTGAGGACATCGAAAAGTC
>ENA-OREC01002601-OREC01002601.1-marine-metagenome-genome-assembly--contig:-NODE-2601-length-10053-cov-13.540397_pt1 | contig 10053 bp, 2 predicted proteins | sample MGYA00248626_ERZ508543 | MGnify/ENA primary metagenome ERZ508543 (study PRJEB26211, sample SAMN05518279) | marine metagenome | isolation source: Puget Sound, Washington, USA | host: Bankia setacea...
GTTAGACGGTTTGTAATATTTAATATGTTGATGTTGTTGTTTTGTTGTTGTTGTTGATGTATTTTAAATCTTAATTAATTAATCTTATAATGGTTAGACGGTTTGTAATATTTAATATGTTGATGTTGTTGTTTTGTTGTTGTTGTTGATGTATTTTAAATCTTAATTACGTCTTTTTTTTATCGTTGGTCATTGATAATATACTGCAGAATTTCACGGACAATTAAAATATAATACATGAAATAACCAAACACTTCTAGTCTAAGTTAACTTTTACCAAGCATTGAGCTACATTTCAAACCATACAGTTACAAATATCAGGAATAAGTAGATGAATTAAAATACTGCAATGAACAAAAAATCCATTACATGTAAATTAAGCAAACATCATGTAACTGAATCATGATGAATCCGCAATTAAATGTGTCCCATTTTCGTGAACTGTTAAGCGTAGAACATAACTGTATACGTGTTATTTAACGTTTAAACTATCTTCATTTCAATTACTCACCATGTACGTTAACGTCATACTCAAGCGTTAACGTGACCGTCCTGATTAACTCATCCACCGCATAAAAAAGATTCAAACAACGAGCATAGGAGTGACAAATTGCGGTATCAAAAACACAACAAAAGTAAGACAATATCCTCATGTAAGGAGCGGCTAAGGTTGTTTCGTTATTAGGCTACGCTACTTATCACTGCACAAGTATTTAACTCATGTTTTCCGTCACATATCATTAGCCGCAATTATTTCATCATTGTTTTATCACTGTTTTATTACGGCGGTACCATGCAGCGACGTTGTATATGTGTTTAAACTATTTGTTCAAACGTAGTAAAGTGACCACATCCTTCAAATTGTTTATCATTTTACTCATCACGCTAATTGCTACACCTCCACCGCATATTGACGTTAACGTAATAGTTAGGAGTGAGCTATTTACGCTGACGTTACGCTTGACAAGCTACGTTTACTATATAGGCAACCAGCACGGGGGTTTAACCAGGACAACCTTGTAATCGAGCTAATGTTGTGAACTTACTTTAGGAAAACTATTGTCATTGATATATTTGGGATACACTTACTTTAAACAGATGTTATTTAAAAACACGATAATTATTTAATTCAAAATGGAATCTAAAACTGAAGAAAACTCACTTCTTGCTCTTAACAAGATAGTAAACCGCCTGGAGGTGTTATGTTTCAGTGACTCACAGTGCAGATCGCAGAAAACCAGTAAATTATCTAACTTTTCGATTCACGAAATCCTTAAACCGTCCTTTGGAATTCCACTCAAGTATGACAATGATTCGGATAGTGCCTACACTTCGGATACAGGTGACGCTTGGTCTAGTTGCGATGAAACATATGACCATGCGAGCCCACGAATTCAATCAACTAAACAAGATCTACTAGAAGCGAAACGTATCCAAACTCCCAAGAGAAAGTATTCATCGGGGAACAGGAAATCCGATAAAGTCCAAGAAATCCGAAAACCATTCAAGTGTTGGACCGAACGTTGGAGACAGCAGTTCGACGATGATGGTTATTCTTCCTCTGACTCAGAATCAGCATTAGACCTGCGACTGGAGAGAAAAAAGACCCCACCGAAGACAACCGGACCACTTCCAACCTGGGTTTACTGTACTAGGTACTCCGATCGGCCTTCTGCAGGTACGTCAACGTTACGGCATTCGGAATAATAACCGGTCCGCTCTTGTCAGGTGGTCCTTCGATTAAGTTTTTTCTCGCACGCGTTATCTATTTCACCAGCTCTCGTAATGATTTGTTAGCGTTTGAAATTCAAGCCTAACCACAACAGACAAATTAAGACGTTTAAACAAGATTTACTATGGTAAATAAATTGACATGTAGCATTTGATAATATAGATATTTAATAAAACCACAGGAAAACAGATCACGTGCTTAGTGACTGTTTTGTTTACCAAAGCCTGATTCACTCTCTCGCGTTGAAAAACATATGCGTAGACAGTGTTACATGTGACGTCATATACGGTGTTTACTCTAGCGTTAACTATAAACGTTACGCTGGTCACCGTTATAAACAATCGTGATTCTTTATACACGGTTTATAACATTTACTTGTTTCCGTGTTTATACTTTTAGGAATGCGTCTGTGTTATTGTATTAGTCTTTTTTCTTTTCTTTGTATACATGTATTTGAGTTGTTGACATTATATTGTGAAAGCTGTTTTAAAACGAGGCTTAGTGGTACGCCTAGACCTCGCCTTGTAACACGAATCCTTTACTTGAAGCTAGTTTTGTAAACGCTAATTGTTTATATAGATTCTTTGACTGAACGTGTTATTGTTTAAATAAAAGTGCACCTTACGTTATGATTGTATGTGTAGCCAAAATAAAAACTTAATTAAACTGTGGTCATTGTAGCAGAGTGGTCACACTTTGAAGGTTGCCTAATTAATGCGATTTGTGTTCCTTTTAGATACAAACGGCAGCCAATACAAAGACCTCGCAAAACATAAAAGCGCTGAGTGAAACAAATAAAAAAAAGTTCTAATTAAATATGATAGGCATACATGTATGTGAAATGTATGCTTCGTTCTGATGTCAAGTGTACACAAGATTATATACATGTGTATCGATGAAATGGGAAACGCATTTGATTAGTATTATTAGTTAACTCGAAAAAGTAATTGAATAAGACCGTCAACTCAAATTTCTTTCAGTAGACATATTAAATAAGCGGCTGTTCTAAAACACGTGTCATTGTACTATTTCAGGACCTAGAGCACGGAGACGCCGGACTGGAAGTCGTCAGCCACGTCGCGCCCGCACTATATTCACAGACCAGCACTTAAACTCTCTAAATATAGAATTCGACAGAGACCAGTACTTGTCAGAAGAAAGGAGGCACACTTTGTCAGAGAGCCTAAACATTGATGAAACGAGTATCAAGATTTGGTTCCAGAATAGACGCGCTAAGTTAAAGAGAGAGGCAGTACCCCTTCCATTAGCTGTACAATTGAACGAACAGGGACTCTACAACCACAAGATGGCGGAGCTAAACCAAGACGTGTAGTGAACTATTCCAAAGATGTATATGCTCAATATGTATCGGTCTTTAACAAACCTCAATACAAATTATTCAGGTTCATAAGCTCAGTCTAAAAAATGCTATGTGTGTGTGTGTTTTGTGTATGTTTGTTTTTCAACATTATTCAACAAAATGAATACAGGCGTGTACATATTTAAAAGGATTTGATGCCTGAATGTTTTATATAATGCTTTTATTTTCGCGACATTTTATTGTGTAAAGAAAAGTGTTTTAAAACATTAATAATGCATTAGTATGTGCATGTATAACTTATATGTCATATGCCAAGTGAACATGTGTATATTTCAGTAGATATAATACTGTACAGCAGCATTGTAATGGGACATGTATTTTTTATTTTTTATTTACATAAACTCTGTCTCATTAAATGCTTTCTTTTATAATTTATTTATTCTATCAGTTTACACATGTACTTATACTGTTTTAAATGTATTAATTAAACACGTTTGAGTTCGTTCTTGAACATTTACTAAGATAAAAATTGATTTTACCATACCTTTTTACTATCAATGAAATCCACGCACATGCGCACCATCAAACGTGAAGGCCATGCCTCTTGTTGAATGAATCTACAACATCATTATACGTGTTTTCAAGTCATGTTGTTTGTATTTGTCGAGTGTATGTAGTTGGTGTCTCGATTGCTGTGCTATAGTTTACTGTGTCGTGTTAACTTTGTCTTTGTCGAGTGTTAACTTTGTATTTGTCGAGTGAATGTAGTTGATGTCTCGTTTGCTGTGCTATAGTCTACTATGTCGTGTTAACTTTGTATTTGTCGAGTGTATGTAGTTGATGTCTCGATTACTGTGCTATAGTATATGGTGTCGTGTTAACTTTGTGTTTGTCGAGTGTATGTAGTTGATGTCTCGATTGCTGTGCTATAGTCTATGGTGTCGTGTTAACTTTGTATTGGTCGAGTGTATGTAGTTGATGTCTCGATTGCGGTGCTATAGTTTACTGTGTCGTGTTAACTTTGTATTTGTCGAGTGTTAACTTTGTATTTGTCGAGTGTTAACTTTGTATTTGTCGAGTGTTACATAATAGTGTGGCTGATGTCTCGTTTGCTGTGCTATAGTCTACTGTGTCGTGTTAACTTTGTATTTGTCGAGTGTTAACTTTGTATTTGTCGATTGTATGTAGTTGGTGTCTCGTTTGCTGTGCTATAGTCTACTGTGTCGTGTTAACTTTGTATTTGTCGAGTGTTAACTTTGTATTTGTCGAGTGTATGTAGTTGATGTCTCGTTTGCTGTGCTATAGTTTACTGTGTCGTGTTAACTTTGTATTTGTCGAGTGTATGTAGTTGATGTCTCGTTTTATGTGCTATAGTATATTGTGTCGTGTTAACTTTGTCTTTGTCGAGTGTTAACTTTGTATTTGTCGAGTGTATGTAGTTAATGTCTCGTTTGCTGTGCTATAGTCTATGGTGTCGTGTTAACTTTGTATTTGTCGAGTGTATGTAGTTGATGTCTCGTTTGATGTGCTATAGTCTACTGAGTCGTGTTAACTTTGTATTTGTCGAGTGAATTTAGTTGATGTCTCGTTTGTTGTGCTATAGTCTACTGTATCGTGTTAACTTTGTGTTAGTCGAGTTTGTTTAATTAACCGTTTGTTTTCTGTGCCTTATTCAATTATGTCGTGTGGACCTTACGTCTGTCCAACTGCTGTAGTCTGTTTTCGTGTTAACTAAATGTATGTAAACGTAATGCGTGTATGCTGTGTTATGGTCAGTGTTATATGTTTTTTACCCCATGTACTTGTATGTAAAGTTGATTCTTTGTTAGATATGTTATAGTCTGTGACGTCATGTTAACCTCATGCATGTTGAGTTGGTGATTGGTTAGATATGTTCTAGTCTGTGACGTCATGTTAACCTCATGCATGTTGAGTTGGTGATTGGTTAGATATGTTATAGTCTGTGACGTCATGTTAACCTCATGCATGTTGAGTTGGTGATTGGTTAGATATGTTCTTGTCTGTGACGTCGTGTTGTGTCGATTGGCTGTGTTCGCGTCTTTGTGCTAACGTTTTAAAACGGTTACTGATTTATCTCGTTCTGTTGCTTTTACTTGCTTTTGTTGTGTTGTTATTTTGTGTTTACTGTTTTAGCGTCGTCTATGTTGTGATAGCATTGTGATTGTCGTCTTTTGCTGAATTACAGCCTAGTGTGTTTCTTTTGACAATATATATTCTGTATTTAATGTGTGATTGTTATTAAAGTCCTATTTACTATGATTCGTTTCGCTGCTTATATGTATTGTTTTGATAATGTTAACATTAGACGTATGAAACTCATTTTTGATTTGTGTATTATTAAGATTTAGATGTCCACATAATCAACTCATTAGAATTGGTGTTACTTTACTGGTAATTGGTGATACATACGCACGTGGTCTTGTGATGGTCGAGTTGACACGGATGTTGTTTGTTCAGCTTGACTTTCCCACTCCCTTAAACAATTCGATGCATTAAATATATTAGCAGGTGATAAACATAAAACACCAAAATAACATAATTAAAAAGAGCACCATCCGTATGTGTTTATAAATTGAGGGCATTTCCGAAACGATGTGTTAAAAAGGCATTAACTGTCCACCAAAGGCCACACTTTAGTATATGGGCTCCAAACCGGTTTTATATTAGTTCAAATATAATTTAAAACCCCGAAATCTGTTGATTAAACTAACAAAAAAAATATATATTCAAATTATAGCTATTGTGTGTACTGTCCATAAAACCGACCATAACACTATATTCGGACACACTCTATTATTAACTGCACCTTAACCACTGTAGTATATCTCTGTTCGTTTTTGAGATAAGACCTCCGAGTTTTTAAAGTTCTGATAATGCTATTAAAAATGTAATTGATATATTCAGGGTAGATTTTATAGCTTTAAATTGCACGTCCTGATATTTTAGCTCTTTAATTAATCCTCACCTTGCCCTGATACGGCCAAATTGACCACGGTGTCCGGTTTTATGGTCATTTTCGGAGCTCCAACTGTCATTAACTACTCTCATTCATGAAAAATGACAATTTGACGTTTGATTTTGATATCACGACTTTACCATCTTGATATAGAAAGTTTCCATTCATAAAATTTGGCCCTAAGGTCATCTAGCTTGACCTGACCTAGAGGACACCATACTTACAATTCGCGGCCTAGGTAAGGATTGGCCATCAGATCTGTTCTAGTCGTCCCTTAATTCAAATATACGAGTGTATAAAAATCTCACACAAGAGATCCTCAAAGGTAACACCACCTCGAAAATAGAGACGATAATTTTTAAATTTATCTGAGCCTCAATATATATGTGCTCGTATCTAGACTTTTTAACCACTAACCCACACATATCCGTTAATACGACCTTCTCGGCATCGAAACAAACATGATCTTATTGGCTAGTTGATAATAAAATCGAGAACCCGATTACATAGAAAATATATGATTAAGACCGAACTTATGTGTTCTTGATATCAGACTGGTCTTATTGTTGAATGGTCTAAGTAGCGGCATGTCTATAATATTGCTGTATTATAGGTCTATTGAATGCTGGTCTATTTATTGAGGTAATCTAAATATTGAACTCATGTACATGATTCTACGTCAAATATATCGCCATAAAAACATGAAACCGATACACGTGTACATATATAAGTGACCTACACTTGTTCAATTAACGGATGTTTATAATACATGCACTGCTAATATATTTCCAGCGATATAATTGGTAAGTCGTATGTACACAAACCATATACCATATTTTTAGTAAAATCATTAGGAAGCAATGTTACTTTAACTATAGATGCTTAACAAGAGTGTGCTATGAGTTTACGACGCATAGTGAAAGACCATTCAACCAGATTGCCAGTGTCACTTTGGCTCGTTTCTTGACTTCTGTATTTGAATATTGGTTGAATCAATGACAGTATATGAAGTTTGCACGAAGTTGCCTCAAATAGGTCCTCAGCACTTTCTTCACCGACCTGGAAATTAAAGACTTTGAACTATTTGTTTGAAAGTTTGAGAGCCTAACTTTGCTTGATATTAACAATTAATATATGTATACCGCATGTCACAGGTATTGTGCTGAGAGTGAAGAATGAAAAAATCCAAAGTCACACTTGTATTGAATCGTGCAGAATCTAGACATTTAGTAAACAATGAGAAAACGAGCAAACATTAATTTACGACATGACGTGTTAATTGCTGCAAAATATGGTACCCTAGAGATGTGTTGACGTGTGCTTAAGTATCGGAAATTACCGGAAACAAACGAAGCATGTCGGTAAATGATCCGTTTTACGTCCATTCTTGACCCATTAAGCAGTAAATGAACCTAAACAGACACACACTTTGTTCCGTGCGTGCCTTTTTAAACGTTACAGTCCGCAACTGGTTGTGTGGAACTCGCTTCACATATTACTTGATCCTTACGTTTGTGATATGCGTCTGTGTTTATAAACTTGTTTGTTTTCAATACCACCCTTTTAGAAATTAAGGTTACTTTAGGTGTACACGGATTCAACCTGATATGTGATTCTTCCACCGTGACATGCTCGGGCAACATGACGGTGAGTTTAAACGTATTCTTCAATCATTTCGGTTGCCTCTTGACGGCTGGAATTGAAATTACACGAGCTCGCGTGCACCCGTCTCGCTCATTTCACGTTTTGCAAATTAATTACTAGTTCGTTCTAAAAGTGAAACATATACAAATTGCCTCATATACTTTCCGCGGCTTTTCCACTTTAGCGTGAAACAAGATTTTTGCTGAGAGGAAAATAAACATTAGTTTTGTGGTAGCACTGATGCATTGGTATACCTATATCATAATTAAACGCTTTCGTCTGATATTTCCGTAGTGTCTTTACAATCAGTTCTAAATGTGCTCCATGTTCGTCTGAAGAATGTTTAACACAACTAGTAAACATGCAAAGGTACAAGTTAAAACCCTGAACATTTAATCACATTGTGTTGCCTTGACAATTACAACCAAGCATGTTTTACAGAAAATACATAAAAAAGATGCATTATTCCTAATCAAATGAACAGTTTAAGCATACTGAAATAAAAGCACAAGGGTTGAGCATCAAGCTGGGGAAATGGCCCTCTCTTATACTATACGATAAGAGTTCTTTCAGTGACTCCGGCAGATGGTATCAGTAGGCTTATTTTACTTGTTTTGAGGCTTTTAGGGAAATACTGTATACAAACACATAACACCATAATTAACTAACAAATTAAAAGTCACTTTATAATAAATAATAACTTCGGATATAAATAATTCAGACAGAAAGTTCCACGTGAAAGCTAGAAAGCCCGCATAATGGTGAAGGACAGCGCGATATCAACACATTAATTATTAGAAGTAGGCAATCAGCAGAACTGTCGGTTTGTCAAGAGTGACGTTATTCCACTAATATCACCCAAAGTCTGTCCATCATCCACCCCACTGTATGCCTAATTTGCAATGATGAATATGGCAACTATGTCCAAATTTAGCCAATAACTCGTACATCTAATTCGAGGGTAGTTACAAACGCGGCACAACCATTGTCAGCTGTAGATAAATTGGGCCCCGTGAAATTGCCAATGAACCACTCAGATTAATCTTCAAGTATGTTACAAGACAGCCTTAATGACCGGGGCTTCTATCACATGTCATAATATACTAGAATGAATGAGAGTTGTTTATTTTGAGTTAATAGGATTGTTATGGCAACCATAACTAAAGTGCAGTATTGGTATGATAGTTATTAACGTGTCTAGTTTGTTTGATGAAGTGAACTTAATGTTGAGGCAAAAACATACGTGTAATCGTTATCATTACATCGAACAATTCTAATCTTCTTACGAAAAAACACACAACATATTTACAGACATATTTAATCGACTACACACTTATCTGTTTACGTGTTACGCCAATTCTCGTGACGTCATAAATGATTGATATTATGACGTCGTAACCAATGACGCTAATGTCACTTTTAAATCAGACCTAGCTAGCACACAAAGTAAAACACACACCAGACGACTTTAATGAGTATTATATTAATAAAAAGATAAAAGTAATTATTTTATATAAGAAGGTAACATACATAGAGTATACAATATGGAAATATAAAATTGGACAGGAAACATGAACGCGCTTGAAAAAATAATGAGAAAAAAATTACATAGAAGCCCCCGTTTCAAAGGTTGGTAAAGGCTCTACTTTCTTATTGTGTTGAGTGTTTGTTTGTTAAAGTAGTGATTCACGGACTAGAAAAAGGATGTTAATCGAGTTTTCGGTTTCTACAAGCATGGTAACGCCACAACAGTCAAAACAACAAGTAAATACTGCAACTATGTTCTTGTCATCCAGTGAACAGAGTTTGTTTTAGCATTTGTTTGGAAACAATTAGGACGTTCTTTCGTCAGTTTGTCGAACATAAGGTTCATATACGTGTATGTGCTTTATGAAACATATAGTAAGTGTAATGTCGAAATGCGACCCTGTTATCTCAGACAGTGAATGCATTTCTTTTCTTTTTAGAAACCGAGTTTACACCAATTCCATTAACAAGGAGAGGAACCCCTATACCAAGGAACTTTTTGGGTGCACCACTATCACCAACTCCTATACTTCCCTTTCAAGAAGGAGAAACAGACAAGTCAACGGTAGAGGTCGCTTATGACGTACTCCCAGAATCGAGTCCAATTCCTCTGTTCAGGGCAGATTTAGTGCAGTCAATACCACTTGACTGTGTGCCTGAAGAAGAAATCTCTAACTCCACACATTCTATTCACTCAGAGGTGAGATCGATTCACTTATAGGTCAATTAATAACCATAAATGTGAGTTATGTTCACTGCCAGTTCATTAACATTCACTTACAGGTGAGTTATATTCACTTACAGGTGAGTTATATTCACTTACAGGTGAGTTATATTCACTTACAGGTGAGT
>ENA-OREC01002602-OREC01002602.1-marine-metagenome-genome-assembly--contig:-NODE-2602-length-10053-cov-13.459302_pt1 | contig 10053 bp, 6 predicted proteins | sample MGYA00248626_ERZ508543 | MGnify/ENA primary metagenome ERZ508543 (study PRJEB26211, sample SAMN05518279) | marine metagenome | isolation source: Puget Sound, Washington, USA | host: Bankia setacea...
TTATTAAAATGGTACCAGTAGTGCCCTTGTTTAGCACTCAACATTGAAAAGGGAAATACTGGCTCTTTCTCAAGAATAAAGATAAGAAAATAATGTAATGGATAAGATCTGGTATAGAAATCCATCAAAGTCAGAGGTCATTGGCCGTTGTGGCGGGGATGAAAAAACGAATGACCACGCAGAACCGACAAAAGTCAAATGCTAAAAATAAATAAATTACAACTTGTTTCAATCACTTTATTTATATTTTTCCCCAAAAGACTTTTCATTAAGTGAAGAAAACAGTAGCCTTGTTTCGATAGCTTACAAAAACAAATCATTAAATCAGAAGCTTACTGTTTTAAATGTAAATTTAATTTTATTCCTAATGATGTTTAAAATGCATACCTGATACCTTGCTATTAATTAATTAAATCAACGGGTTTCCATGTGGTTTGTTAGAGTATGCCCGATTGAGAACTGTATTTGTTTGCTGTTTCAGGTTCCTGACCAATATTTCCCCATACATGTGGGCATGTACAGGAGTTGGACTGGCTATTTCTCTCTCAGTTGTTGGTGCTGCATGGTTGGTATAAGTATAAGTTGCATTATGCTCTAAATGAAATGTTCTTGTTAATATAATTATTGGGTTTAAGTAACATTTTCACCAATAAACACACTCTATAAACATTTCATAGTCTTAATGTCCAGAAATTGCATAGATATACATGAGTTGTTAAATTGCTTGCAGGCGAGTCAACACATATTGGAATTACTGAATTATCCTCAATTACTGTGTTCTTTTGTCAAACGCTCAAGACTGTGGCAATGGAATATTGAGTTGAATGAGGTACCATGATACATGTATGCTCATCATTTTGACTACAGCATGGTCAAGTTAGGATCATTTGTAGTGATTTGATTGTGTTTGTACTTTCAGGGGTATTTTCACAACTGGAGCAAGTATTCTTGGCGGTGGTGTGAAGGCCCCCAGGATTAGAACCAAAAATCTTATCAGCATCATTTTCTGTGAAGCTGTGGCTATCTATGGCATTATTATGGCTATTGTTATCACTAATAACATTGGGGTAAGGAACACAGTACTCAGTTATTGAAAAAAAAAAAATGATTAAATAACCCAGACTCTAATTTGCTTTGATATGACAGTGTTTTTATATTACAAGATAAGTAAATTAAGTTGAAAAAGAATAGTTACACTTTTAACACTGTTGACTGACCTAAATGGGAATTTTAATTTTAAAGTATTTTGTCCAAACACGAACACAGTTCAATACATTTACCTATCAGCAAAAATTCATAATCTAGGAGGTGTTTTGTTTAATTAGAAACAAACATGTTATTTTAAACCCAAATGCAAAGTTTCGGACAACTGAATTTAAACCTGTTTCATGATATATTTCCGTATATTTGACAGAATTTAGACATGTTAGAGGCTGACGAAAAAACAATCAGAGAAAGTTACTATGCAGGTAAGTTTGGTTAAGTGGTTTCTTGTATTTTTCCTTGGTTTTAACATTTTATTGTGCATATATACAGTCAGTCTGGCTGTCTGACATGGGCAGTGTTAAATGTACTTGTCCCTCACCCTCTGCCCTTGTGAGTCTGAACAGTCTTGGTGCATTTAAGATTCTCATGTTGTCATTTAGTCAAACATGTGTGCTTTAAAGATTCCTAAGTTATTGTCTGTACTAATATCCTGGAACCATGAACAACGATGATGGTACCAACAATAAAGCTAAATTGAAAAAACAACAGTTTTTAACTTGTTACATAATTAAACTTATTTAAAGTGTTATTCAAGTTTTTTTCCTGCTCCTTAGTAGACAAAATACTTCAAACCGCAAATTGTCTGATATGACAGTAAACTACTATTTGAGATGTTGCAGTTGTCTCATTTTATGTTTGTTTTGTAATTTGAGGACTGTTGGACAATAATTTCATTCTAATTTGTTAATTCTATTGTGTTATTTCAGGGTACAAGATGTTTGCAGCTGGTTTGACTGTGGGCACATGTAACATTGCCTGTGGTATCTGTGTGGGTATAGTGGGCTCTGGAGCAGCTCTAGCCGATGCACAGAACTCCACACTATTCGTGAAAATCCTCATCATTGAAATCTTTGGCAGTGCCATCGGCCTATTTGGAGTGATTGTATCAATTTTACAGGTACCGTATTTACACACGCTGAAAGTTCAAACAATACGCTTTATTTTTAAAAATGCGTTTTTCCGCTATAAACACGTTTGAATGTAACACATTAAAAGATTATGAAAAGTTGTAAGTGTTTCAAATGTTCTGTCATCAATACTTAGAACATACAGTACATAGGTATTATATTTCCAAACTCACACAAACACTGCGCAACTATGTATAACCCAAAATGCATAAATATTATTTCAACCCTTCAAATATGTGTATGTTTTTTTTCTTTTAATTCAGATTGCAAATGTAAAGATTGGTTCTGCTTGAAGAGGAAAGAAATCTACACAATCAGTTCTTACAGACTTGAGCACCATTATGTTTTTGTATCATAGATTTTCGAACAAACTGCAGATGCTGTGATGTTACTAAATAGTACAATGTTGTGAAACCTGTGGAAACCAATCTCTATGACGAAAGATGCCAGCGGAAAACAACTAGCTAAAATAAATCCTCAGCAGGTCGTCTCTTTAACAATATGTGTCGAAGTGTGAAGTTATTACCGGAGCTGTAGCATTATTTATGACAGGCTAGTTTTTGAGACAATCTTTTTCATGTTTTTGTTATGCCTATGGAAACTGTTGTGGCCTTTTCATTGATTGATGTGCTATTTTTGATTACAATCTTTTTCATGTTTTCTTTACAAACAGGGGAACATGTGATAGTGCAGACTGTGTTTTAGACTGATCGTGACAGTTGATCCGAGTCTCGCTGGTATTTGGTTTCTATAGGTTTCACTGTATTGTAACTGAGTGTGGAAAGCAGCTAACTTACTGCTGGATATTATAGATGGTGAGATACAACCGTTACAGGCTTAGATCTCCTTCAACAGAACACAAACAAGACATAAACCATGCAGACATGTAAACATTGAAAGCCAAACATTTTTTTCTTTTGAACATTCCATTTAATTGTTAAAACATAGCCCCTTTTCTTTTATATTGCATAATTGTGTTTACATTGTATATATTTATGATTCAAGCTTCATGCTTTATCCAAAGAATAGACTTCAATTGTAAACTAGTAACTATGGAAACCAACCGCAGAAAAATGTAAATTTGGATTAAGATTACAGAAAATACACTACATGTGCTAGAAGTTGAATAGTTTTTGGATTTTTGTTAAACACGCTTCAATGGTTAGTCTTATATCAGTATAGACAGGCAGGTTGTAGAACTATACAAAATAAAGAAAATAGGAATTTAACAATGTTGTCAGTTATAATAGTCTTTGATATGTATTTGTGTGGGTGCCATTACAAAACTAGTTTCACTTTATATTTAGAATAACAGGATTACTTTGATTGTTGTTTCTCTAACAACATGTTTTTATCACCTAGTATTAAACTGTAAACCTTGCACCTGATTGTATTTAATCCAGAATTGACTGTTACACTTTTCTGATACATAATTATAGTAGAATGTCTCATTTAAAATCCTGTCACTGTGCTATATGGATTGTTTTAGAGTGGTGATGATGGTATGAAGATATGTATGATAGTGTGACTTTGTTTAGATGATATCTCTGTTGAATGAGTGCAACTATTTGGCTGTTTGAGTGAAAGAGGTTTGAGCAATATAATGGGTTTGAAAATGAACCAGTTTGAGAGAGGTAGTTCTGAGGGCTTTGCTAGATTAATGTTAAAATCAGTGCATTGGTTGGTAAAGGTGTGTTCACAAGTTCGGGAAAACTTAATTTCGGGGGTTATTTATTGCATGTAATATAAAGTTAATTGTACTGGTAACTGGTTAGTTGTTGCAGCACGTTTGATACATAGGTTGTTTCCAAAAAAGAGAAACATAATTGAAATCATGTACCTAAGCAAATTGTTGATGGCATAATTATACTGATTGTAGGTATACAGTATTGATTGTTGAATTTGAATAAAAAGCAATTTAAAACTGTTGCATACATGTTAGTTATGGGATAAAATAATTCTATTCTGTTCAAATATATCTCAATATAATGTAGCAATTTGGTCTTTCTACAGCTGAGGCTTTTGATTAATAGTGAAGTACTTTGGAACAGGGATTGGGATGTGAATGGATAGTGGATGTCTAGTCAAAATAGTATCCCGAAAACTGTGTGTGTTTAAATGGTATGTGTATAGGTTAACTTAACTTTAAAATGCTGAGCTTTTCATTCCCTGATTACATATTATAAAGGTGCGATCATTGATTGATATGTTCTAGAAAAGAGCACCATTTTCTACTATATGGGTTCATAGACTTGTAAAGCTATGTGTTTTTTAACAGATATAGAAAATAACCCACACACCCTGTATTATCATTCTAGGACTGAACTCGGATAGTATCTAAGTGTTGTTGAATGCAGATGATAGAAACCCTCTTGCATTTACCCCACAATCTACTAGTTTAAAATGATTTTGTTTGGTAAGGAAATACAATGTAGTACCTGTTTTACTATTAACAGTCCAAATAGATCCCATGTTTGCTCTAAAGTCACTGTCTGCATGGGTTGAATTGATGAAATTACCTAGAAATGTATCACATGGTGTTTTAATTATGTACAAGTGGTCATGGGTAGCTCTTTTACCCCAGCATTAAAGCAGAACATAGTACTGGTTGTCTGGTAGGTATACTACAACAAACAAACCTACCTGCTCCATTAGTTCTGTATAATGTGTGTGTGTTGTTTATTTATAGTCTGGACATGTAACTAAATAGATTGTATGTGTTATTGTTTATCATAATGTACAGATAAAAAATAAATTGTATATGGGTAACATCGCCTTTAGTTTGTACTTTGTTTAGTTTGCACTTTGATTAGTTTGTACTTTGTTGATTGATTAACACAGTCAGAACTGCACACTAGTCTTTAAACACCATGGCGAGGCTAGTGGAGTGAAGACTCACAAACTATATTTCATGGTATAACTTGTTGGGAGAAAGGAATCATTGAGTACTATTTTAAAAGTTTTCCCTGACACACTTTGTTTTTTCAATGAGCATTGAAGAATACAAAACTAGTAACACATGCATATAAGAAATATATACGACTTAAATCCTGTAAATCAGATAGGCAGGCATTTCTGAGTATAATCAGGGGTGTAGCTAATGATAAATCAATGGCACCATTATTCTAGAGGTGTCTGGGGGCATACCGTTGTTTTGAAGCATTATCAAGCGCTTCATACTTCATATATAATGTATCAACACTTCGTAATTGTTAATAATGCACAAGAAGATGATCATAAAATGGTTAACATGGTTTGTAAGACACTGGTATTCAATGTGTGCATTAATTTTGTATGTCTAAATCTGGCTGCAGCGAAAGATCTCACCATTTGTCTTTGATTATTATTTGAACATTGGATAACTAATTAAGTTGCTAATAAATCATATCCGCACTATTCGTGTAGTTTTCTGAATCATCTAACAGATGTGGTAGTTAAATCTACCCTCCATAACGACAGAAAGCAGTATTTGTAAACAGCATCAAATTTTGACAAGAAGACTAGAATGGTGTGGATAAAATTTATACATACATTTAGGAAGGTATTTTGCTTATGGAACAATTCGTTTTTAGGGCTTTATTTAAAATTTCGTTTTTCATGTTTTCTTCATTTGTAATTGTATCAAATTTTGGAGAATGGCTGCAATGTGTCATTGGTTCAAAAGCAAAAGCAAATTGGTTAAACTCTTTTATATTACATGTAGTATTTGTCATCCCCTTTTCAATTTATAGTTGTTAATTTGAAGAGTTCCCGATCAAAGACAAACAGATAATTGATCCAGATACAAACCTAGGTAAATAGTAGACACTGCTCTTTTAAAAATAATATATATCTTTAATTTTGAAGAAAATAGATTGGATATTTTATTGTTGTTGTTTTTTTGACAATTTGATTGAACGATTTTCTTTCCATTTTGACAAACAAAAGAATTACCCAAACACATTAGAGGTTATCTTTATTCTAAATATTTCCATACCAAGGACACTACTTTACTGTAGCAGCACATTTCACTGAGAAAGTTGGTCCCGGGTGTATTCCACTAGTATAAATTTACATCGACACCGGTTTGTTCTAATGATAAGGACGTTAAACAGGTAAGTGATATACGTGTGTATCCTTATATTCCTGTGTAAATATTTACTTAAATGTACGTATACTTATTTCTGTAGTATGCCTGCTAACAGTGTATATGATAATTGTGTAAATGTAGGTAGGCCAACACTAGATTTAAGCCTTTCTATAGTTCAGAAACACAAATACAGTGTCTATACATGTATCTAAACTCGTGTATGGATAATGTTCCGGATATCATGGCATAACGTATGTTAACACTGCAAGATGTATATGTTTCTGTAGTTGTATGAACTTGTATGACCTTTTTCGTAAATTTGTTTAGCGCTGAACTGTGTGTTGTTTTGCTCGTTTAATAAAGGTGTGGGCAATGTCTGAATACATTAATTTCATCAAACTTCAACTTATGTTGCATATACCCTGACTGGTATACAAACTGAGTATGAACTGCAAGATTAATATACCCCACGACTTTCACGCTGACGCTTTCAATGCGAATTAGTGTATACCAACGTATATAAGATAGTAACACGTATATGTCCCGGATGTACTAGATTGACTTAAAGTTCTCATAAAACGGTCATATTTCAGTACACTAAGCAAGGCTGGTGTGAGCAGTGTTTGGTCCAAATTCTAAGACATACTTGAAGACGCATCTACACCAAATGATCATACAATTTTAATCAGTGAAAAACGAACACCGCCTACTATTCAAACTTCATGTAGTGTGGTTTGCGGATCAGCACTTGTAAATTCGAAACTGTTTACAAATGTGTATTAGACGCAGAGCTAAGAAACCTAATCACACGTGTAGTGTACGAACTGATAGTACATTAAGTGCTATACTTGTTCACGAAGTTGTTATTTTGTGTTCTTTGTCAGATATTAATTAAAAATCATGAATTATTCCAGGTGCAGGAGCTAGTGCATGTTCTTTCTGTTTTCCATAGGTGTTTGTTCCCTTTACAGGTTTCTTTTTAATCCCCCACCACGGACTGGGGAGGGGATTATAGGAATGCACTTCGTCCGTTCGTCAGTCCGTAACATTTCGTGTCCGCTATATAACTTACGTATGCATTGATGGATTACCATCTAACTTGGTACACATGTTGTCCTCATTCAGACGATGTGCAGTGACCTTGACTTGGATCCATACATCAAGGGTCAAGATCACACGATTCATTTAAAGGTCAGAGTACAAATGCTCGTGCCCGCGCTATAACTTACGTATGCATTGATGGATTACCATCTAATTTGGTACAAATGTTGTCCTCATTGAGACGTTGTGCAGTGACATTGACCCGGATACATACCTCAAAGGTCAAGGTCACACGAGCCATTTAAATGTCAGAGTACACATGCTCGTATCCGCGCTATAACTTACGTATACATTGATGAATTACCATCTTGGTAGAAGGGTTGTCCTCATTGAGACGATGTGCATACATGTATATCCAAGAATATTTAGGTTACCGATCAAACAACTGGTATTTTCTATTTTCCCATTCATGACCAGTGGTAGTTCTAAAAAAAAATAACGGCGGAAGATATAGCCGTCCTTTGTACTGCCTTGTAAATTCAGTATTAACCTTACATGAGTCTACTGTTTTCTTACAGGCGTTTCCTTGCTCAATTATGAATTGTGTTAATAAAAAGTACAGCATAACGATTAGGTTAACGTTGATAGGACCACAGCGAACTTTGCTGATGTGTACCGTGTTGGATCTACAGCTTTTTTTCTTGCAAATGTATCCCTAATTGAGTCCATTTTCTATTTCAGCATATATCAGCATTTCATGTCTGGGCAGGCTCGTTTCCAGTTGTACGTAAAGGCCGGGGAGGATGGGACCAGCCTGGGAGAATGTCCGTTCTCACACCGAGTGGCAATGTTTGCACATATGTCCGTTAAACCAGAGAACATCGAATTCATCCCAGTTAACACAGTGAACAAACCAGAGTCCTTTCTCAAGTTGAACCCAGAAGGCAAAGTGCCCGTGCTTGTGGACCGGGAAAACGGCGCTAAAGTTGTACCCGATTCTGCAGAGATCGTGAAATATTTGAACGAGTTATCCCCAAATACAGGTTTGTGTGCGTGAGATAGATCGATACATATCTACCAAAGTTTAACTATTATAATCTTTCTTTCAAATCGCCATAGTCAACACTAATTTACAAGTTCTCGGCAATGCTTACGTATATATACATGTATTCCATGATCCTTCATGTATGTTCATTTAGTGCATTATACCAAACATGATATCATCTGAACTGTCAAATTAAGTAGAAAACGAAACAAAAGCTTAATATATCCTACGATATGAATAATGCGTTTGTTGTTGGGTTGACCCTAGCGTTAGGACCACAAATGTAGCCAGTGACAACCCAGTGTTTAGTGTATACTGTGTAGCATCAACTTGTGTTTACTTTGTGCGTTTAATTTTTCAGATTTACAAACTAGTTACCGTGGTCCTGGCACGGATGCAATTTCTGGCATCTTCCCGACGTTCGCCGCCATGATGAAAAACAAGGACGAGACAAAAGACGCCGAACTTAAAGATGCACTAACTACAGAACTTTCTAAATTAAATACACATCTTAGTGAGAAGGGAGGGTCTATTGATAACTTCATTCTCTGTGGGAATTTGTGCGAGATAGACTGTCAGATTTTACCCAAACTTCGCCACGTACAAGTTGCAGGTCGGCATTATAAGAACTACGAAATACGAGCGGAGTTTACAGCATTGTTGGACTATATAAAATGTGGACATGATCACTCGGTATTCAAGGCAACATGCCCAGCCGATAAAGAAATCATTTGGGGTTGGAGCAAGTTCTTTTCATAAGCAATAGTTGTAGAATCTCTTGTATTTGCAGCGTTATTATTGATACAAGAGTTTCACACGTGCTAACTACGCAACGTTCCCCGTATCTAGGCCCATTTAACCTCATGTGACATATCAAAATGACAATAATAACAAACCATACATCCGGATATGTGAAATTGTGTTCTTATTGTGTGTTATACTGTGGTACTTATCTTATTATATAATGAGCTGGGAAGTCAAAAACTGACATAAAGTGTGTTGTTTTATAGATGGACACTATCATAAATACATGTATATCCCACTTCCGTTCAATAAAACACACACAGACACACACCATTATACATTGTTTTAGTTTTCTTTATAATCACGCACATTGTATGCACCCCTCACCACGTACATGTCCTCAGTACGGACGTTTGAGTGCCCCTTTCTTCAGAGGTAATTTAACATTCTGAGGAGCAATTGGTGCAATTCATACAAAGATCTATAATAGTGTATGCTCTCAGTGTTTCTTATACAAACCGCTTTATCTAGACTTGTAGCTGGGTTGATCTCTATCTGGTGACCCGTCATGTGATTGGTCATCGCCTCCAAGACAGTTTTCTTCCGGTTTGAACTGCATATTTGGCCCACTGTACCATTATTATAATTACTAATTACATATACATTGTATACATTTATATTACAATAATTGCGAACTGAAACTATTTCAATTTTTCAATGTAAGAGAAAGAACTTCACGGCAAATCCGACTGACTATACCACGGACCTATATAGGTCCGTGACTATACATGTATATGTACAATCACTGACATTTGAGCTTCAATAAGTGATTCCCCTTAAATAATTAGTACGCACGCACACCCACACATAATACGAAAAGAGTCGGTCAGCGTTGATAGAACATATTTGAGTTTACAGTGAATCTAGTGTTTGATCTGGTGTTAAACGAGTATGTGTACTTATTCGTGTGTATAAAATAA
>ENA-OREC01002603-OREC01002603.1-marine-metagenome-genome-assembly--contig:-NODE-2603-length-10052-cov-13.838897_pt1 | contig 10052 bp, 8 predicted proteins | sample MGYA00248626_ERZ508543 | MGnify/ENA primary metagenome ERZ508543 (study PRJEB26211, sample SAMN05518279) | marine metagenome | isolation source: Puget Sound, Washington, USA | host: Bankia setacea...
AGAAATGATGGAGAAAATGTGTCAATATCCAACAGTGTATGTATACTTTGGTGCCGAAAGATCGGCATTCTGCATTAAAATATAATAGAATAAAATCGTTTCTGCTATGATCAGACAACATTCATGTATGTTTTAGTGTTTTCTCATTGGATAATTATGTCGTGCGCATGACTTAGTATGTCGTGTGCACGAGTTAAATAAAAAAAACATAAATATGTCACCTCTGTGCCACCGTAGACAAGAGATGCGAAATTTATTTTGCTGCCGTGTGTGACAAGTTGATGGTGCCGCGTTATTTGAGAAAACCGCCGCCATTTATCAAGGCCGATTAAACGTGGACACTGTTTCCCTGTTACCGATAGATGTAAAATACAGAAACTGGGAGCCAACGAGAATCCGAACTTGGCTTTTAGCTTTTGGTGGAGACAAGAAGCAGGTAAGTGTACTTTGCAATATTGTTTCAGTTATATTTGGAGTAAAACTATAGATTTACAATTTCAACGTACAACTCTACGTGTATTTAATGATACAAGTTTGCTTGCCATCCGTTAACGAATGGATAAACTCAATTGTATTCGGTTTTCGCGACCATGATGAAAGTCGATTGTCATCTCATATCTCGGTGGAGATGCGCTTGGACCATTGGCATGTTTATCCATATTTATACACATTTATCCACACAAGTATGCATCTATTTGTCCAACATCAACCATTTATTTCAATGTTCTGTCATCAAGTCTCCCAGACTGTCTGTCGATTCAATACCCGGCGTCTGCATGTGAGATGGTCATGTGGTCACCAAGTCAGACAGGTGGGTTTCCTCTGGGCACTCCGGTTTGCCCCCACACGAAGACCATCCGAACGAGAACATCGGTGCCAACAAGCATGATTAATATAAGTTGTATAACTTCTTTTGTAATTGTTGTAAAATAAATAAAGGTTAAATATTTTAATGTCTCACGATTTTGGCAATGAAATCACGGTCTCATGCTGACTATGTAATTTCTCACGCATTTCAATTGAAACAAATAAAAGATACGAAAATAAATACCATGGTATAATGAATAAATCTGTAAAACCAATAGTTCTTGTCTTAGTTGTGTCTGACCTAATGCTAGCCACGAACACAAAATAATCGTTACCCGTTGTCAATGTTGACATTAAGGCTCCGTTTGATAGTGCTAGTAGCTCGTTCCAAAAAAGAGCGTTTACACTCAAATAATTATGATCGTGCGGCCGTATATGAGTATAAAAGCAAATATATTGCTAAATATATCAGAAATACCTCGTAAACAAACAGCGTTCGCCACTAACGGTAGTCCGAGACACCTAAATATTGTGTTGGACTTTCATACCTGATTATTTAGCTTTCAAAACGAACATGTTCTGTATTTCTTAACCAACATTTAACTAAGGACCACAAATCAATTCTGGTTCGAAGAATGAAGCGTTCTCAACACGGCGATAATGTGAATGGCGGCGTCGCGATATAGGTGACACATGGTTTTTAGTCTTATAAAGGAGTTTTAAACGGATGAGGACTTTAATCGTGGGACCCGTGGATAGTAACATAATAGTAGGTTATAACTACTTATGGAGTTGTTTAGAGGATACAAGCCTCCGCTATTAAAATAAAAACACAGATTTATATGAAAAGCCCATGAATTTTACTATTTTTATTTCGATCTCCTTAATTTTCATTCAAACTCCTTGATTTTAAAGTTTAGGAATCCGACTCCTTGATTTGAAAAATTAGTGTCAAACGCTGAAAAAACCCCGATGCAAGTCTAATGAAATTTTGGTAAAAACTTTGACTGCACTGTTATAGAAAAAACAGAACACCACTGATGATCTAGGAAACAGATTTTTTTTGGGTGGAGCATGCCCCCTAACCCCCTAGAATACTTTCTCACTCTGAGGTTCATCTGAGCCTTGACAGTTATGTGTCATTCAATAGGATAATGTATTAGTGATGTTGTTTTTTTCCTGATTGTTAATAGACCTTATTCAATCCAAAACGAGGCTGATAATGCAAGGATAGGCGGTCATCAGTTTATCTTATAAGGCTGTCATCTGCGGTCTGCGTTAACCACTGGCGCTTAAGCCTCGATATGTGTTACCCTTAAATAATTATTATATCTACATACTCATACACTAAATGAACTGTATTTTTTATATCTGCGCTGACGGACTCTCGATCAAGAAGACTCTCGATCAGGAAGGAGAGTCTGTCAGCACAAATACCCTTTTTTACAGTGATTTTAGTGTTTGATTTGTGTTACAGATTATGTGTGTGTATATTATATATAATTATTTAAGGGGAAACATCTATTGGGGCTCGAGTGCCAGTGAAGTGAACCAGGTTTTACGAATAATTTGAGTAATGGTCCCAATATTTCTATGAGTGATGTTGTTTCAATCATTCCAAAACATTCCAAAGTTTCTTTGAAACATCTTGATAAAGGCTACCAGTTCTTCTATTGATCGCACATTCAAAATAGTGAAGGTATTGTAAGTTGAAAATTCAGATGGGTTCATTTAACCGTATAGCGAAGGTTAAAAAACACGTAGGTCAAGATTGAAATCAAAGATAAATATCACGGATAAATAAACTTTTATGTCTGTGTAAATATACATAATCTTAATTTAAACGAAGATGGACATGATTTTCATGTGTAAATTGCGATTAGTTTATATGTAATTTTATGCTTTCTTCAATTAGGTCGTTGTGCAGGCTGAAGACGTTTAAACATGTTAATGTGTTGTTTATAAATTACGGTACACTAACGCAGCCTTACATGTCAGGGAAAAGTGCTACAAAAATGTACAGAACAGAACACATTTGATTCAAAAGTGTACATTGTACATTGTTTACAAACACTGATATATACATGTACATCATTCAAGAAACATTGAAATGAAGCACCATGGTCTCTCCATGTAAGCTGATTATCTTTTATAACGTAAGCGCAAATTTATGTGTACATAAATTTACACTCATGATTTACACTGAACCTAAAAAGCTTTGTGAATATGGGGCCAGGGACAGAGTAACTTTTTGCAAGAGCTAGGGGAAATTGCAGAGTCTTGAACTTGAATAACACAATATTCAATGGCCAAAATGTAACAGTATTTGTAATTACATCTGTTTTATTTTCAGTAAATATGAGTTCATCTGAAACAAAGCTTGATTACAGAAACAAGACAATTCTGGCCCCTATGGTAAGGATAGGGACGTTACCAACCAGACTTCTAGCCTTGAAGTACGGGGCAGACATTGTCTATACTGAGGTAAGATTTACAGTAGAGATGTTTATAGAAAGAGAAGAATGAGATTATAATATGCCATTCTTTATCTTTGGGTCAGTTGTAAGTAATTGCAGTCATTAGAGTTTACTCTGCCCTTTACCTGTGTAGTTATTGATGGCTTCTCTTTTATAATTGAGGTTAATGCTTGTAGTTTTCCCTGAGACTCTGCCTACTGTTATATCAAACTTTGATATGCTTTCTAGAGACAACTTTCCACACGCATCCCTTGAAAGAAAAACATGAACTCTGTAACATTTGTACTGCACTGTAGCATTTATGAACCAACGCTGAAGTTTTTTTAGCAGAATTGTGTCATATTTTTCTGTCTAAGGGCACAAACAAATGGTCAAATGGATTATTGAATTCAAAACAAAGCAAACTATAATTGTTTTACGTATTCAACAGGTTTTTATTTACGTTTTCAGGAGCTTATAGACCATAAGATTTTGAGTGCACAGAGGATAGAAAACAGTAAGTTGTCCATTATAAACTGTAAGGTGAACTAAAACTTTGCAGTCTTCAATTGGTAAAGACATCCTGTCCAGGGGCTCTAGAGTTATGCCCCTTTTTTAAACTCTTATATATCCATAAAATTAATTGTGTCTCAAACTACTTCCACAGTTTTCTAGTCATCTTAGTGTGTTTTTTATGGTTTGTCTTATTTCCTGTGACAAAGCTGTGACAGGGGTTTACTCATTACAAACAGTGATAGCTCCAGTTACTGCTTGAAACTATGTATGTAAGATGTGCTGTACTAAATGATAACTAATCACATTGCACTGCCCTGTTGTTATTACAGAGGTGTTGGGCACTGTAGACTATGTACTGTCAGACACTACCCGTGTGTTCAGGACACATCCCAGTGAAAAAGCTAAACTCGTATTTCAGCTGGTAAGTATAATCAAATATTAACATTGGAGTTAAGTTGTATTGTTGTTCCTCATTTAGCTATTAATATAAGCCTGAATGGTACATGTCGTCAGTCGACTTGGATTAATCTTCATAATTTTGTCACAGAATTTTTTTATACTTGCTAGAATGGTCATTTTGGGTGAGCTTAATTTTGTGGCCAGTGTTTGAAACATATATTCATGACATTTGAAATGGTGATTTAGCTGATCTAAGAAATGACGTAATGTGAAAATGTGTGCACCAAGTATACATATGATTGGACGGTATAAAATGTTGAATTGTCTTGGCTTGTCTTGGCAGCACTGTAAGCCTGTCTGTTGTTGAGTTCAAAACTTTTACAGTGTTTGGTCTTCGTTTTAGTGCCTTTTGTCATCAAGATCTTTTTGTTCATATGAAGTTATTGTTTGTCTGAGTTTTTTTGTCCATTTGAGTTTTTGTTCATCCAAGTTTTTTTGTCCATCTGACGTTATTGTTGAGTTTTTTTTGTCTGTTTGACCTTTTTGTCTATTGTAGTTGTGGTAATATACATCTCACGTGGATTCATATCAAAGTTAAATCATATACATATAAAATTTTATTGCAAAATCTCATACAAATGATGGTATAACAATATAATCAAAGACTGTATAGTACAACATTATACATTACATTCCAAGGTTTGAGGCGTTTAATTAGTAGATTGTCCACCAGGTGTGATCTGAAACCCTGTCTCAAGGTTCCTAGTGTCTCTCCTTGGGTAGACACTTTACCCTCGTTACTAGAACAGGCCAGGATAGCATGCGATTGTCAAAGTCTTAATGCAGGCCTAAACTGACATATATGTTTGCTAATTTCATTTTGAAAGAGTTTGCTTTCTCGTGATAACTGTTGTTTTCTTGGATTTTAATGGTCTATTTAAAAAATGTTAGATATTTTGAAAACAATGAACATGACTTAGTGCTTCATGAGTCACATTGTGCATATCTACATTGAATGGCAAACATGTGAGTTATTACTATAATCATATTACAATTTAATGAAAATACTGACCCTAAAGGGAGAGCACTCATGTTGAACCATGCAAATTTACAGAGTTGTCCCTCAAACAAAACAAGGATATACCTAGATAACAGTTTAGGCTTCAAAAGACAATGTTAAATGAGTGAACTAAATATTTTAAAAGTTTTGTGAACAAGGGGTTATAGAATACACTAAACACCAACTTACTTTTATACAACACGATGTTGCTTACCTGTAAACACTATTGTACAGTTCATATAAAACATTCTTCATATAAATCATTTTTCCATTAATGAAATCTTCACATTATTTCAAAATAACCTTCTCACACAATCATCTGTCACCTGGTGCCATGGAGCTTTCTGTTTTCTTCCTCTTCATTCAGCACCTTTTTGTGAACATCATATTTTGGTTGCATAATAGTGGTCGTATTCACTAGCAAATAAGGACTTAACAAAGAGGAAGACTGTTTTTTAAGGACGGCCTCACACTTAATCTCAAGTCCTTTGTTTCTCTACTTATAGATATACATGATCCAACATCTTTATTCCTTGTTTGTATATATGCACACCAAATATAAGTAGATTTATTACACATACTACTGACAGGCAATACACCAGTACCATATCTTTCCAATAAACATAATATTTATATAAATAAAATAGTATAAAAGTAATAAATGCTTATCATATTTTATACATGAACAAATGAAAACTTATGTCCCAGCTGTAGTTAAATATATATACATGTGGTCTGTATGTTCTAAGGATTGATCACGGAACAAACAAATGAATATATATATTTTTTCAACTCAGAAACTTTTTTAACAAAGAATTTTAAACTTTATTTTTAGTAGAGAAAATGTTTGTTTAGGTGGCCAATTGGGAAAGCTCAGCATGTTCCCGAGTACATCTATTGTAAGTGACTTGTCTTTCTATAATACAAAGTGACTGTAGATTGTTATATACAAGGTTGCCATGGTGATGAGGCCTAGCTCTGTTTGGTAAATGTTCTAGTAGCTGTCACGTCCTTATCATTTAGTGGATCCACAATTCTATATGCCTGAAATACAAAGAGGATATCATTCAATAGTTTTTTCTCGACTAATCAAACAAAGATTGTTATCTCAAATAATCAAACTGTAAAAATTGGTCTATGCTTACAGTGTTGTACTTTAAAGCTTATGGTAAATGAAAGAAAAGGTTAAGTTAACAGTATGTGTAAGAGTTCTTTTCAGAATCCTATTGTATTGTCAAATGAAAATTCACCAAAGGGACACAACTTTGTTATATTAATGTTCAAGTATTTACACATTTGTTTCCCTTAGTTATTTCAAATAGTTTGTAGTCTTAGATTTGATGATCTCTTAAGAGTTTGGATATTTGATCTGCCTGCATGTATGTATTCCTAAGTTTGACAATGTTTAATCTTGGTAATCAATAGTATGTACATGTAGATTATTAAATAAATACTGACTCTACCTGTATAGAAAACAATATAAACTGTGATGATTGGTTTGCAGTATGCTGGCTTATTGTCACACACCTGCTATTCATTGAACTTTCATTCAGGTGAAATAAGATGACTATGTACACATGAACAGATTTGCAAGTGAGCATTGAGTAAGCTTCAGATTGCATGCCAATGTCTTTTGTAGTTTGATTGAAGGTAACATATAATAGAGGAGGTATTTATGTTTAACTTTACATTGATCAGATAATGTCCTTGATTTGCATGTTTTTATATTAACTGCAGTCTGTCTGTGTACTCTAGTCAAACATAAGAAATCAGTTTTACATACAAAGCATTTAATGATCGCTATAATATCCTTGTTCATATAAAGGTCTCTATCAAGAAAGCAGTATATGTTAGCTTCACCTGTTCACAGTCTTTTATCATGATTTGAATAGGGCTGTAATTATTATGGCACGGTGTAAATGTTGAATTATATTTTTGTGTACAGTCAACAGCTTATTTCACAAAAAGTTGAAGGAAATAAAAACCCAAGGCCTCATACAGCAAGACACTTGTCTGTTATGCTGAGTGTGCACTTTCTGTGTGTACATGTGTTAAGCTTTAATTAACACCACATGAAGAAAGAAACTGTTTGCATTGGGAGAGAATTGTTGTTTGCGTTCTGAGCTGAGTCTGGACATTTTACTTGAAGTCATTCTTCTGTAATGAAGGAAGGAAGGAAAGCCGGTGACAGCAGAATTAGATATTCAGAAAAGAAATGGCCGAAGTTATTAGTATTTACATTGAATTGAGCCCTGAAGCAGCTTCCAGATCAGCCATTCAATCAAACGTACTATTATGCGAGGTCATGTGATTGCAGTGATATATCGGTGACTTGTTGTGTGAGTTTACAGTTTGATGAGCCTTCTTACTAGGATATTCCAGAAGTACAGTGATGACCATTACTAACCTGTATCCATGGGCTATGATAGAACATGAGTTACCTGAGTAAGCTGTCCTTTATCATTGACCGAGATTTCTATTTTATGTGGTTTTATATGGCTGTCTATAGGAGTAATGTTCTGTACCATTTTACCATCCGTCCATTCAACAGATATCTGAAAGTATTACAGATCAATGTGTTTAACAGAGTCAATGTAACAATCCCTTTTACTATTTCCCTTAGCGGGAAGCATATAGTCGCCGCTTTGTCCGTCCATCCGTCCGTCCATCCAGTACCTTGTCCGGCAAATAACTTTAAAACTACTGTTGGCATTTAAATGAAACTTGGTGTATAGATAGATGGCAGTAAGAGAAAGGGCAATGCACAAGAACCATAATCCTACCCTGTATATTTACAGAGTTATCTCCTCTTAACCATTTATTTTTCATAATGGATGCCTGTCTGGGCCATATCTTGGAAATTACATTAGGAATTGAAATGAAAACAGTATACAAGAACCATAATCCTACCCTGTATATTGACTGAGCTATCTCCCCATAACCATTTATTTTTTCATAATGGTTGCCTGTCGGGCCATATCTTGGAAAGTACATAAGGGATTGAAATTCAACTTGGTACATACATAGATGTTAATGATAGGAAGTGCAGAAGACAAGAACCATAATCCTATCTTACATTTTACTTAAGTTATCTCTCCTTAATTCCTTTCATAAAAAGGTGGTCCTTGTTCTAATTGGTAACTATAATTGATTGTGCCATTTCAATTAAAGCCCTTTTCATGTATATGACTTTAAATGTCCACTTTTCCTTAAACCACTTAAACCTTTGATACTCAGTGTGCATAAAAAAAGAATTTAATAAGCAATGGGATAGTTGAACTCAAAGTGGATTTTTTCTGTTACAACTTAATTCTCTTTGCCAATCAATGAAGAACTTTGAACAAAATGTCAACAAAGGTAGCAATTTTTTATCAAGTAAAAGTTCTGGGTAATATGTGCCATTAGTACTATACTGATGTATTTCATTTGTTGTTTACATAGCAGTTATAGTGGGGAATATTTACCAACCTAAAACATCCACTACTTTTAAACATTTTAGCAAAGTTTCTGTGTCACAAAAGTGTACCTTTAACATAAGACCTCTAGGTTCAAACTGGAATTCCTGGTTGAGTTTGAAGTCGCATTCAGCTACAACGTCTGGCTGTGTGTCAGGATGAGGACAGTTGGTTGTCTTGATCACATCTCCATCTACACTGAACAACAGCTTGGGTTTACTGGTTAACATATACTCCTTCTCTACATCAGAAGCACCTGCCAATACAAACATACATGACAGGAAATAGTGAACAAGTCTTTATAGCTGCACCATACGCATGTAGAATGAAGTCAAACACAATGGTTTTATTGTAGAGTATCGTAGTGTTGTGGGAATTTGAAAAAGGTTGAATAAAACACCAATAACTATCGGCTTGTGTACCAAAAAACCCAACTTTATCAGGTTCTACATAAAAACAGTTTGATTGTTAGTGGCTACCAAATTCCCCTAGTTTAATAGTTTGCAGTGCATTGTGGGACAACTGGACAATCATCAAATTACATGATGGTACTTGGTCACATGATCCACATATTAAGATAATAAAAAGTACCAGAAGCACTAGTTTCATTTTGGTACCATTATTTTTTTAGCCAATGACAATTTTTTTCATTGCAATATATTTTTATAAATGAGTAACAAAGCTCACATAGAGCAATTGCAAGCTTTATCAAATGGCGTGGATGCACAGAGGTTATGTATTTTTGGCATCAAACAAGTATCCAAATTAAAAGTCATCTATATGCTGTCAGGTTTGCGAGCCTAGGTAGAGAATCAGGTCTGTGGAAACTAAAGGTTCTTGGTACTTTTCATTTCAATTTTGTCGGCCACAGGTAAACAATGCATGGTCATCGAGACTGGCTGTATAAATATACCTTAGCCAAAGAGTATGACTAGTTATAGTGGAACCCAGCTGATGATCTACCTCATGTGGATGTGCAGAGTGCTGTTTCAAACATTCATTGTACCAACACTGCTCATATTAGCCATGTGGTGTTTATGTAAAGTTTCACTTGAATGGCTACAATATACTATGATTATTTTAACCAATATATCTGTACATATATCTGTATCAATATGAAGATCAAATGAAACATAATTAAGCTGTTCATTCCACTGATCAATCAGTTGTAGATGAACCTAAATGAAGGTAAATCACAGAAGCTCTTTTCCCTCTTCAGTTAGAGAAAGTTCAATCAAGGCAGTTTTTCTCTTGAGTTTGTGACATATCATATTTAGGTTAGGACAATGCGATCTAGAACACATTGATTAATCTCTGTGATTGTGTGAAAGACTACGACCTCGTTATATACCAACATCA
>ENA-OREC01002604-OREC01002604.1-marine-metagenome-genome-assembly--contig:-NODE-2604-length-10052-cov-13.825263_pt1 | contig 10052 bp, 2 predicted proteins | sample MGYA00248626_ERZ508543 | MGnify/ENA primary metagenome ERZ508543 (study PRJEB26211, sample SAMN05518279) | marine metagenome | isolation source: Puget Sound, Washington, USA | host: Bankia setacea...
ATATTATCTATTTTTGGTCTGAACTACATTGTTTTGTACTATTCTCTGATATTATCTGTTTTTGGTCTGAACTACATTGTTTTGTACTATTCTCTGATATTATCACATTCTTATATCTGAATATCTAACCCCTGTTCTTCTATTCTTAGATCTTGTGTAATATCTGAATTTTGTGTATGAGATTTTAGTTATAAGATAGTCTTGACATACAATAGTTATGGTTATGTCACTTTTGTACCCATATGTATTGTTTTGTAAATTCCTGTAAGAATGTTTCACTGTTCTACTATATTACGACCTCTCACACTTTAATACAGCAAATAACTACTTATCTGAAACACCCTCCAGATTAAAACTAAATGAAAGTCAGGTTAAAGAGGTTTTCCAGTAAATCTCTGATAATAAGACCGCCATTTGATAAAAAAAATGAAAAGTGGTCTAAATTGAAAGAGGTCATAATTTAGAGATGGTCTAATGTGTGGATAAATGTGAAACAAGATAACAAATGGTGGTCTTATTAGTGGAGCAGTCATAATTCTGGGTTGGTCCTAATAAAGAAGTGAAACAGTTTAGTTTAGTATATAGTGGGTTGAACGAGAAATGGTTTTATTTGCTTTTATATTCAATAGCACTTATAATTCTTTGGCTTTCCATCCACAATACGGAAGTCAACATTTTGGAGGTATTAAGTGTCAGTGAGGTTTGGACTGAAGAAGTTTCACTGTAGAGTAAATAGAGCATAGTCCAGCAAGAAATACAGAAATTACACACTACAATTGATATCTGTTTATGGTGGAGAAAAGTTAGTTTAAGAAACCATAAATAAAGTGTATGAATTATAAATCTATATATAAACCATAGAAGATATGTCTTTCAGTTATGTGTTTGTTCAGATATCTCTCTTTTGTTTCTTGTTTTCATTTTGTAATTCTTTCCAAATACATGTACTAGTTTAAAATGTCTTCTAAGTTGATACCTTTTTTTATGTGTTTTTGTTCTGTTTTATCTCTCATATTCCATTTATGTGCCATACTAAACCCTTTTCTTGTAAATGTTATTTATAGTAACAAGGTTTTAAGTATTTGTATATGTGCTATAAAATCAATTAAAACTTTGAGGGACTGAGTATGAAAGGGCAATATTCCATAGCATCTAGAAGCCTACCACTTCCAGCCAGAATATTGGTCTTTTGGTGCATTGTATGCTTAACAAATCTCTGCCAGTAATTTGTAGGGATGAAAAAGTAAATGTATAACAATGAATCTCTGCCAATAATTTTTGTAGGGATGAAAAAGTGAATGTATAACAATACGAAGTGATAACTGTTTTAGGATTTTATTTTGTAATGTCATGGTATCTCTGTGGTATGACTTACTGGTAGCTCTTACTTAAAGCCTCGAAAAGGTAACTGATACTTCGTACTATGTCTTCATATGTTAATATTTTGTTATACGATGTCGGTTTTCTGTTTGACGGCAACCTGTCATATTGTTGTAACTACTTTCAGTTTATATACATGAATAGCTCAGTTTTGCACACATTGTTCGTTTAGGTATTTTTAAGTATTACTAGTAGCAAGTTAAAAAAATATCGCCTCAATTATAAATAATAAATGCAATAATAAATGAATCATTTACTAGCTTTTGAAATATAACTACATGCTTATTATATTGAAGACAAATTCTTGGGTATCATATTTATAAATGACATGTCACTTTTAGTTTGATTTAAATTTCTTGCACAATAATTTTACATGTATGTGGTGTCATTTCAAAATATCTAAGAATCCTTATATGCAGCTTGTTTATGTACACTGGATACTAGCAGTCATAATGTGCACAACGTATCCAACAGTGTGGTTTACCATGAAAAGTTTTTTTTTTAATCACAGTAATATTTGTAACAAGATAAATATTTATCACACATAGCTAACCTTGACTTTAATACAATACAAGTAATATGAATATCTATATAATACGCATGTTTAATATCATCCCGTGTCTGTGTGCGCTGAAATGTCATACACATGTTTAATATCATCTCGTGTACATGTGCGCTGATGTTTTAAGTTTTGCATACTCTCTATAGCTGCAAAATATACCCAAGGTCATTTGAGAGGTGTAACAATTTTTTATTTTTTTTAGAATATTTCATAGATTGGATGATTTTGTTAATACAATGTACATGGAATATGTCTTTCTGTGCTTCCTGTACCTACTGTATGTTGCAAAATATACCTACTTTTTGTTGTTGTAAAGTTTAAGTATTTACGCATTTGGAACTTTGTTATTTGTTTATTTTATTGATGTCCTTGTTGTTAATGTTGGTTTTATATTTGGGACAACTTTACCCATTCTTTAATACTCATTGCTTGTATTTCTAATCCTACATATTGTAATTGATCATTTATGATAATTATGTAAGTGAAATGTTGTAGATTCAACAAAAACTCTTAAATGGTAGCTGTCATGCTGCAAATTATTCTTAAGGATCGAGTCTTAATTAAACGTGTTAAATAGAATTTTCGTTGAATTTCCATAAAGTTAATCAATTTAAGGGGTGAGAGAGATATGGCTCTAACTGTTGTTTTTTTAACGTTTGACTTTTGTCGGTTCTGAGTGGTCATTCGTTTTTTTCATCACCGCCTCAACGGCCAATGACCTCCAACTTCGAAGGATTTCTATACCAGATCCTATCCATTACATTTATTTTCTTATCTTAATTCTTGAGAAAGAGCCAGTATTTCCCTTTTCAATGTTGAGTGCTTAACAAGGGAACTATTGGTACCATTTTTTGGTATGACGCTGTCCTTGACTGGGGATTGAACCCGGGACCTCCCACACTCGATGCCAGCACTCTACCACTAGGCTATCTATTGAATATAGAAGCAGATTGAACCTTCCATTAAACCCTGTCATTTCAAGTACTAGATTCAATCCAGAACTCCAATTATGTGTATGCTCCCAGTTATGCTATTCTCTCATCCGTGGTATAAAAGGTTTAATTAAATGCATGGCTTAAAATATTGCTTCTAAACTATTCTCTGATATTGACTTCTTGTATCTAAATGTAACTGTTTCGATAATGGTTAAAACCCCAGTATTATATCATTTAAGGTTTAAATTAAGTTTGAAAGTATAACAAAGAAGGTATAATAATAATCTGTGCAATGTCACATGCCTCACTTCACCAAAGGACTTTAATATTGTACATAATTGCTGGAGTGTTTGTGTGTTTAAGTTGTTTTTTTAACTTTTTTTAACAAGTCATTCGAATGAAATAATGTTTTGAAATTCGACTCTTAAGATGGCCTTAGTATAATAGTGAAGAAAAAACAACTTGAAAATAAACAAATTTTGAGCCAAACTTGAACATGCGCAAACAGGGTGAAGTCATTTGTATTTTTTGTTGAAAGTCGTACTATTTTTTTCCTTCCTCTATGTCATTATCTACACAGGATAGGATCATATTACATGCAGTAAACACAGATTGAATGCATTCTCATGCCCAGAGTATGTATATGAATACTTATAAAAGAGTGACATCCTGGATTTTTATAGAACAATGTTTTTTTACAAGGTTGACAAATTATGTTGTTAATTTAGGTATAGTACTTCCTTGTTAAAGAATGTTATAATGATATTTCTGTTATTGTGGTTAAAGTTTGAATGAAGTTTACGTGGTCTGACTATACTTTGCCTGTATGTGTGAAAGCATGATTCTTCTATTGGTAAATTGAGGTGTGTTTTTTTAACCTTGTTTGGAAAAAAACTAATTAGACAATATTTCACCAGCCGGAACAAAGTACAGTATTTTAATAACCTCTTAACCTGGGTTCCATTTTACTTCTGCACTTACACAAAATGTAAAGTTATGCAATCAGTTACTATCTTAATAACGTTTAAACCACTGATCTTGTCAAAAAAGTAAAAGACAGTCAATAGAATAGGAACGAGGCTTGAACAAACTAATGTTCTGTTGGATAGAACTGATTTTTACAAAATTAAATTCAAGCTCTAAATTTGTTTAAGTTTTGCGTAAATCCTTAAGTAAAAGGTACCCTCCTATTGGGTTATTTATCATTGTTTTCTAGACATACTTAGTTTCACACAAAGATGTCTTGGTAGTAAAAACAGCGAAATAATGATTAGAACCTACTGTAGTAAATACTTGTATAATAACAAGGGCTATTTAGTGAACACTCCTAGTTGTACATAGTGTACCTAAGTATGGTATACTGCTCTATCATTGGTCAGTTTATCAAACCTAGATGGGATATCAGTCCTAGGACACTTAAATGAAACAGTTCCCATGCTCTCTTACACATTTCAAATCAGCTGGAAAACAGAACACAAGTAGTTAAATTAATTTGATAAAATTGAATATTTAAGAAAAACTAAAATCCAGGGGAACGTATTTGCCTCAGTTTGCAGTTTTCTTAGGTTTCATTATTTCACAAGTTAAACTTTTGTTTACAGGTATGGGTGTGTTTTGACTATTTCACATTTAAGTTGCAAGTTGATGTTTTTCATATTGAATGACTTCTGCAATCTTCTGACCACTATGAAAGGGTGTGTACAAAAGGGTTCTATCTGCTTCTGTATTCATTAGCACTTAGAACCCTTTTGGTTTAACCCTTGGTATGTACCACATGCATGTAAATATAACATTTTTGATCAGTATCTAGTTGAGTGATATTATTTAGATCCCAGTGTACCATTTTACTAAAGAACTTACGCAAAATGTAAAGTTACGCAATCATTTCATATGTTTATAACTTTTAAACCACTGATCATGTCAAACAGAGTAAAATACATAGTTCAATAGAATAGGAACGAGGCTTGAAATCTTTAAGTTCTACATGTATTGGATATAATTGAGGGATTTTATATTATATTCAAGCTTTAAATTTGTGCATAAGTTTAAGTTTTGCGTATCTCTTTTAGTAAAACGTTACCCTGACAACTAGGACTCTGGTCAGCTATACAAAACCACTTCTTGCTGGTCTAGAGGATCAATAGTAGCCCTTGACTTTATTTGCATGCATTTATAACATGTAACTTTTGTATGTTCATTTGTATATCAAACACAGCATTGTATCGTAGTTGTTCATGGTCTCACTGTTATAGAATGTCTCATTTAAACATAAACAAAATCATAAATAAAGCTTTTATATACATCAATTTGTGTCCTTGTATTATTTTGGGATTTTTGAGTGGGTCTTTTAAGTGAAGCAGACACTATTTAAAGAGCTACATTTTCATGATCATGTTGCCATAGAGATCTATTTAGAGGAATGAACCAGATTATGTGGATTACAATGAGGAGTTTGCCTAACTAACACAATGAAAATCAAGACTTTAACCCGGTCGTTTTGGGGGAAATTGTATACAGGTATCTCAAAATAGAAACAACCAATATCTTCAGTGTCAAACTATTTAGAATAAAACCGTAACTTAGGTAACTATATTTGTGATTGTCTTTGAGTGGTTTGATGTTTCGGATTAGCTATCTGTCAATCTGTAATTCACATGTTTTTATCTGCGTAGCTGTATAACCTGACGTACCCGCATTACATTTAAAGCAAAATCTAAAACACTCAGCTCACGGGTGATATAGAAACTCTACCAATGCCTTACCCGTTTACTTATCGTTTTTACCCGTGCAGGAAGTGTCATTACTTTAAAGTAATATTATACTCATATTTGATATTAAAGAAAATGAATGAAAATCAGCGTACTTATACGACTAATAATATGTGCGCAATTTGGACAAAAACCAAAGGCTCCATTCCTAAACACATTTAAAAGTTATGTACGTTTTTTTTGTAAATTTATAATTGACAGTGTCTTCTCGTAAATGTTATGTCAATATATAGTGTTTGCGCATTGTAATATTTTGACTTGATGGTTTGGTAGAAACACTTTTTTGGCCAAGCTGTTTTGTGTTGTTGTTTTGGTAGAATGCGGGTAGGAAATTAGAACAAACAAAACATTAATTCCGATTGTATGAAAACACACTGTTTATCTTGCACTGGTGCACGTTTTGTAGATCAGCTGTTTAAAGATGTTAAAATAGCACACAAGTTATAACCTCATTATAAATTAATATTGAATAGGAATAAACTCTGCGTTTGAAATGTGTTTGTGATTAATTCAAAGTACATAGGTAGAGATATTATGCAGTAGTTACACATATAGACGAGCATTGTGTCCGATTCCTGGTATATTTGTGTGTTTTACTTTTGATAAGCTGGCTCCCAAAAGACAAATCGTTAAACTAAACCTCTGAACAAGTATTACCATATTTTTTCTCACGTTTTAGTTTTTCTTGTTTCCTTTTGTGTATGTGTGTGTTACTTTTTCCAATTAACGAAACGCATCCTCCAAAACACACGAACGGTTCACCTATTTTTTGTATTTTTAAAAAGAAATAAAAATTTTCCAGTTATACACCAAGACATAACAATACGAACAGACATTTTTGCACCTATTATTAGAATAACAAGTAATCTGTAATGCTTTCTGTTGATACTTTAACTGTCTAGTACAAAAGCCAACACACACCGATGTTTAACCTAAATACAATAATAAACTACATGGCCCTATACTGTTATAGTAAGATAAAAATGTACACGTACTCATAGGGTACCAATCAGAAAGTAGTCTGGACAAGAGAACATCCTACATTAGTATAGGTGTCATTGCCAGTGCATGCAGCTGCCCTTCTGATGTAATAATCAAAGTAGCATACAACATATTATAATTAAATGTCACAAACATAAAACATAAAAAATAGATACTATAGAATTCTAAATAATAAAAAATACTGTTTTAACTAAATACCATGTAAGTTCTTGTTATAGCCGACACTGCGATGTAATATAAGTGACAGTGGTCGAAAGAAGGGAATTCACCTTTCAAAGCATTTGTGAAGGCATTACTGGATCATATTGCAGCCATTTTAGAAACAGGCGTCATATACATACGTTTGTCGTACATGCTCATATTTCTGCAGTTTTTCTCACGAAGTTGATTAAAACACGGAAGAAGAAGACAGTTATAGAATGCATCAGAATGAACACGGGCTACAACAAAATAAGTCTATAATACTAAATGTAATCTTAACACATAAATCAACTTTAAAGTCCTTGCTAAATGGTGAGTTTTGTGTATATTGCAGAACAATTAGGAACAGAGCAGATATTTTATTTCAGGACGTATACAAAGTACATAGTCACAATACAATTATATATATTTAACTACATGTGTCACATTTGGTATTGGTTATAGACAGTGTTACACATCTCTGGCACCATTCCTTCTGAGGTGACAATTAATGATGCTTATTTGTTTTAATTTGAGCTAAATGCATCTTTCCATTTCATTGCTTAACTTTCTTATCCACTCGTTTTTAGCTCATATTCAGTACGTGTAATGACTTCTTTTATACTACGGTTTTATATAGATTTCTTTACAAAGGATTACAGAGACATTTAAATTACCGGACTGTCATTGTATTGAAACAGAATACCTGAACATTCGCTCGAACACATATGGGAACATGTTTTTTTTAAATTTCTTTGGGTTTTGCAATTATTCAACACACGGAATATTGTTGTATAACATTTTTTTACCACTATAAGATGCAGGAAATTACGATGAGATATCAGTTTAAAACAACAACAATAGCAGCAACAACATATTTTCTCCCAATGATGTTGCAAGGTACAGTGAATCCGTTCAGGTAAAAAATATCGAAATATAATTATCAGTTTAAAAAATAATCAATGGCGGGATTATTCAATCATACTGCGACACGGATTGTTTTTATATGAAGACATGCAACATGAACGGATGCGCATTGTCCTCATTACTTAACAGTCTCCGTTAGTTTAATTGAGTTTAGTTCGATTGTGGAACAAACACCCCTTGCTAATGTAAATCACGCTCGAATCCGTTCAAGGAACCAACCAGTACTAAGCAATGAGGGTAAAGTTTCTTGCGTCTGATAGATATTCATCGATTACAAGTAAGACGCGCTACCTACTGCGTCACGCCGCCCCGAAATATACTTTGTTCAGTTCATAAGAACGAACGAAACAGTGCAACAAAACCAAGATGAAATCGTTGAAAAATATCGTACGACGAAATTAAAAATTCCCCTGTGTTTTCATGAATGTAAAAAAAGAAATGACTCATACTTTGACATTGAGACTTATCGTGTTACGTTGAAAATACTATCTATACCGATTAGATGTATTATGGAGTACACTTCAGTGCATTTAATTGAAAGCAGCTTTCTGTGACGGTTGGGTTACTGCCCGGGGTTCATAGCATATTTCATGATACGGCTACCCAGACAAAATGTTTAAGCCCTGTCATCTTTAGATCTAGAATCTTCTATACATGCATTAGACCTATATTAAAGGTACACTGATGGACACGTAAGCTTTCTGATGAGATATCTCTTTAGGACAGTTTGTATAGATTAAACGATCTTTCTCACACTGCCGTATTGCAAAATGTTAACCAAACTAAAAGTCCCCTATACCTGAATCATGAGACACTAATTATTGAGATAAAGTGATGCTTTTGATATACTCATTCGTCTGAAGTTAATAGAAAAGGAGGTATTCACTTTTTGTTTGCCCTTAAAGGTTATAAACGAGTACACTACGGGTTGGTTGATTATTCGTACATGTGGCAGAATCATACTCTTCAAGGCTGGAGATTATAGCGATACATACACAAAACAATGTTGCATACTGTCACATGAAGACGAAATGACTATATGCCACATTGCTTTTTGTTGTTGTTGTATATTTGTCTCCATGAATTGAAACATCTGTCCTATCCTTAAAGTCATTCCAACTAACTAAAACCTACCCACAAAAGGTCTTGGTCATAAACACGATGTGGAAATACAATGCAACGGGTACACCTGTCGTCGTAGATACAAGTTCTATCTCTCTGCACACACAAGTGAACACACCTTATCATCTCTAGCCAAACAATTAACAAACTACAAACACAATGAAGAAAAAACGCCATTAAATAGTTCGAGGAAAAAAAAACACAACCTGGAATAATGGAAGTCATGAATTATTTTAGATTTTTATTTTTAGATTTCAACTGTAAAAGTAGAATAAAACGTGTCTAGCTCACAGGTGTGTCTATATTGCGTTGTTGAATGCGCATGTTGAAATAAGAATGAAAAATGCCAACGAAAATGATAATCATACAAAAAACAGAAGTTGGAAGAAATATTTGAATGCACACCAGTGGAAATACTCTTCGCCTAACTAACATTTTAATTGGTTTATATTTTGGACAGAAGTTGCAAAATACAACGTACAATGTCACACCTACGTGCCTGAGGAAGCAAGCAAGCAATCACGCAAGCAAGCAAGTAAGCAAGCGGGCAAGCAAACAAGCAAGTAAGTAAGCAAGCACGTAATTAAATAACTAAGTAACACTCAGTAACACAGTACATGTGTTTGTGTATATTTGAAAATCACGGAAACAGTACGACTTGCATAACATTATAAAATTATAAAGTGAAATCCTACGTATTGGAACTCCCATAGTTCGGGACCAGAACAAATGTTTACTTTTGACCGGTTTTCGATTTTAAATTATGCATAGCGATAGTACATTTTGTACGGTGTTCCGTGTGTGCACGTACGATAAAACAGTGCTCAGTGTATGGTATGCGAGTCCTTTGATGTGTTGCACGATTGATTGTTTAAATTTCAAACGACTGCACTTTTGAAAATCTAAACCGATATAGCTTGATCACACTATTTCGCACAATGCGCATACTCGAGAACACTATTTCACACAATGCGCATACTCAAGCACACTATTTCACACAATGCGCATACTCAATCACACTATTTCGCACAATGCGCACACTATTTCACACAATGCGCATACTCAAGCACTCTATTTAACACAATGCGCATACTCGAGAACACTATTTCACACAATGCGCATACTCAAGCACACTATTTCACACAATGCGCATACTCAAGCACACTATTTCACACA